>Ga0326597_10000316_pt1 | contig 91478 bp, 66 predicted proteins | sample RVTome_12_FD_203789 | JGI IMG/M metagenome (GOLD analysis project Ga0326597, IMG submission 203789) | Soil microbial communities from uranium-contaminated site in the Upper Colorado River Basin, Wyoming, United States - RVT100D185 | ecosystem: Environmental > Terrestrial > Soil > Contaminated >...
GTCGCCCGGGGGCAGTACTCCCGGTCCTCGTCCGCGAGTTCCTCGTCCCGCTCCCTGGCGGCGGCGATGAGCCTCGCCAGCTCCTCGTCGAGAAGCGCCCGACGCTCGCGCCTTCTGTCCTTCCTTTCGTCGAGGGTCGGGATGCCCTCCAGGCGGTTCTCGGGGATGCGGCCGACGCTGACCAGCCAGTTCATCCAGGCAATGACCGTGGCCCGGTGTGCGTTGCATGTCCTCGGTGACCTACCGGGTGTCCTTGAGCCCGCGCAGGTGCTTGCTCACCGCGTCGGCGTCGAGGTCCGAGATCCGGCTCGCCCGCGTGGTGTGGAGGAGGGCGGTGAGGTGCCCCTTCTTGTTAAGGATGTGGCGTTCGGCTTGCCCCACGTGCTTGCAGTGGGCGAGGTAGTCGTCCGCGTGCCGCCGCACCGGCATCTTCCCCGCCGCGACATAGCCCGCGTTGCGCGGGTCCACGACCCCGGCTCGCGTCAGCGCGACATCCTCCTCGATCTTCGCCGCAATCCGTTCGGCCACGCGCCGCTCGGTCGTGCGTGCGGATCTTTCACGACGGCGGCCGGTGTGGTCGAAGTAGGCGACGTACAGGTTCGGGGATCCGTTACGGCGAAAGATGCTGGCCACGGCGGAAGCCTTGGTAGGGCTCGGCCCTGCCCGCCCGTAGGGCGGGCGCCCCCCATGGGGGGCGCGAAAATCACCGCACGTTCAGATCTGGGGGCGACGGAGGCAGTGTAATGCCCACCCCGTCGTACTCGCACGGATTCAAGGCTCGCATGATCCAGCGCATGGCAGGCTCGGAGGCCATTAGCGCCACCGGCTTATCGAAGGAGGTTGGAGTCTCCCAGAATACCCTGTCGCGTTGGCTGCGCGAAGCACGTAACCTGGGCCCCACCATGGGGAGACAACAAAGAAAAAGAGCCGGTGGACCGAAGAGCTCACGTCGATGGTCTGCCGACGAGAAGCTGCGGATCGTGATGGCGGCGGAATCGCTGTCCGACGAGGAACTCGGGGCTTTTCTCCGCCGCGAGGGGGTCCACGAGACTCAGCTCAGCGAGTGGCGTGAGAAGGTCAGGGAGGCCTCGACAGATGCGCTCAAGGACGCGAAGAGAAAGCGGAGCGAGCGCACGCCGGAAGCGCGGAAGATCGAGGCGCTGGAGCGGGAGATTCGGCGCAAGGACAAGGCACTGGCCGAAGTGACGGCACTGCTGGCACTGAAAAAAAAACTCGAGGACATCTTGGGGGACGAGGACGGCGACACGAACACGAGGAGCGGAACATGATCCTGGGCCTGGTAGACGAGGCCGTCGCCGCCGGTGCCCGGCAGTCCAAGGCCTGCGAAATCCTCGGGATCGACTGCCGGAGCGTGCAGAGGTGGCGTAGCGACAACATCGGGGACGATGGCCGAGCAGGCCCCAAGACCAAGCCGCACAACAAGCTCTCGCTCCGGGAACGAAAACTCATCCTCGAGATCGTGAATCGCCCGGAGCATCGGGAGCTCTCTCCCAAGCAAATCGTCCCCAAGCTTGCCGACAGGGGGATCTATCTCGCCTCGGAGTCGACCATTTACCGGATCCTCCGCGAGGCGGACCAGCAGAAGAACAGGGAAAGATCACGCTCTCCGCAGAAGCGTCATCGTCCCAAGGAGCTCGTGGCCAACGGCCCTGGCCAGGTGTGGAGCTGGGACATCACCTACTTGAAGTCGCCCGTCCGCGGGGTCTTCTTCTACCTCTACTTTGTCATGGACGTGTGGAGTCGCAAGATCGTGGGCTGGGCAGTCCACGAGACAGAGTCCGCGGAGCTTGCGTCGGAGCTGATCCGGAAAGCCTGTACCCAGGAAGGCGTTACTCGTGATCATCTCGTGCTCCACTCAGACAACGGCAGCCCCATGAAGGGCGCCACTCTCCTGACCACTCTCCAGGATCTTGGTGTCGTGACCTCGTTCAGCCGTCCGAGCGTGAGCAACGATAACCCATATTCGGAGTCGCTCTTCCGCACAGTGAAGTACAGGCCGGAGTATCCCTCTTCACCCTTCGCCTCTCTCGCTGCGGCGTGTGCTTGGGTGACCTGGTTTGTCGGGTGGTACAACACTGGCCACCAGCACAGTGCCATTGGCTTCGTCACGCCGGACGAGCGTCACCGCGGACTCGACGTCGACATCCTGGCCAAGCGGCACGCTGTGTACGCAGAAGCGCGTGCTCGGAATCCCCACCGGTGGTCGGGCACGATCAGAGACTGGTCCCCGGTCGAGGAGGTCTATCTCAACCCCGAACCCGGTCAGGCAGCCTCCGAGGCTGCCTGATGTGCCGCCCTCAGGCGACAACTACCTTGACACTCACCGGTTGCAGAAGGATGAAGAGGCACCAGGCGGGACTTTCGAAACTTGGTCTCGTTCACTCGGAGCAAGTCACCCTGAAGGTCAACATCGTCTCGGCGTAGTGTGAGCGCTTCCGACACTCGCAGCCCAGTGCACGCGATAAGACCCAGCACAGTAGCGATGGTGACTGGACGAAGGCCATCTGTCGGCGACAGACTCTGCGCCTCGCGGATGAGCGAGACGAGCTCCGCAGCGCTGTAGATGTGTGGCGTCAATCGGCGGTGAGATCGTCCAAGAAGTCCTCGCGACGGAACTTCAGTCGCTGGGTCAAATTGGCGGAGATATCGGGCAAAAGGCCGGACGATCTCGAGGCGCCGTGCCCAGGTCAACGGGCTCGGTCGCTTTGCTGAGCGCGCCCAATCCACCGCCAAAGTGACGGTGAGGGGGCGACCGGAGGACCGTGCATCGGCGAATCGCGCAAACGCCAGGAGTCGCCTGCCAGTGATACGCAGGGCAAACCCAAGCGCACGACGCTCGGCGAGATACCGTTCAGCCAGTGCCACGAAATTCTCGGTTCGGACACTCATCGGGCCACTCCCGGCCAGGACATCGCAACACCTCGTAGACGAGGAAGATCTACCTTGGCGTAAATGCCGGTCGAGTCGATTGACGCGTGTCCAAGCACATCCGCGACTTCCTTGATTGATGCGCCCGAAGTGACAAGGCGCGTAGCTGCCGTGTGGCGAAGTAGGTGCGTGCCAGTGCGGGCGTCTGGAAACCAAGCGCGCCGATAGGCCAGACGCATGGCACTTCGCACGGTGCTCGCTGCGATCGGATCGCCAGATCGCACGCCGATGTGCAGGAAGACCGCGGCGCTTTTCGACTGCGGACGACATCTCAAGTAGGAGGCAATCGCTTCTCCGACTTGAGGCGTGAGCGGCAGTGTCCTGCCATGAGATGTCTTTCCGGGACGAACGGTTGCCGTGCCCGTGTGCCAGTCGATGTCATCGAGGTGTAGTGCTGCGACTTCACCTGCGCGAAGCCCGAAAACCGACAAGCAGAGAGCCATGGCGTAGTCACGCCGCCCACGAGCGGAACGGCGCTCGAACGAGTGGAGAAAACGACGGAGGTCCTCCTCTCGCAGGTGCGCCGGCAACGATGCCAGACGCCAACGTGCTACACGAGGCACAGCGTCGACAAGGCCGTCACGTCCAAGACCACGAAACTGGAGAAAACGCAGGTAACTCCGGAGGCCACCGGCAATGACACCAGCGGTACCTGGCCGACAGCACTTGGCTCGCGCAAGGAGGAAGCCGCCAAGGTGCTCGGGGCTGAGCTCATCGTACCGTACCGCACCGCGTCCGAACACGTGCGTCAGGAACTCGGTTACGTACCGCGTACGGTGAATCCGGGTCTGCTCGCTGGCGCCGCACACCGTAAGGAGATGGTTATCAAACAGCTGGATCTCGTGCTGGACCGGGGACAACGGCTCTCGCCGATCGGCCAGGAAGAGCTCGCCATCGTCCAGGATAGAGACAAAATGACGGAGCGCCGCTCGGCAAGTGAACATTGAACGAGGCGCGGGCGGACCGCACTGACAGGTCGAAAGGTGATTCGCAAGGAAGTGGGTGACGTCCCTCTCTCGAAATGGTGGCGCCGTCCGTCCTTTGGCGAGGACGAGCCACCGAGCGAAGTGCGTCGTCGCGCGCAAATAGACCGCGACCGTTGAGGGGGCGAGTCGTCGCGCCCTGAGACTTTCCGAATATCGATGTGCGAGGTCCTTCAGTACATCTGCGCACAGCCGTGCCAGGACGCCTGAGAGATCGGTCTCGTATCGGCTCACGGGGCCTCCTTGCAGGACCGGATCCTGCTCAAAGGCCCCATTATTATGCGGAGCTTCGTTTGACCGCTACTGGGATTCCCAACCTCCCAAAGCCACTAAGCGCCAAGCGTTGGCGTCAACTCCACATAACGGCCGGGTCCACATAATTCCGGTTATGGCGAGCTCGCCATAACCGAAAAAATTGGCTCTTCACGGGAAGCGAAGCTGGCGGCCACTGGGCGGCGACGATCTACTCGATCGTGGAGACGTGCCGGCTGCAGGGTGTCGAGGTTTTCCGGTACCTCGAAGATGTGCTGTCGCGTATCTCTCGTCTCCGGATGAGCGAGGTCGCCGGCATCACGCCGCGGCGGTGGAAGAAGCGGGCGCAGGTCGACCAGGAGATCGACCGGGCCATTGCCGCGACGACTCACTCGCGCTGAGCCACCGTAGCCGCCGGTCACACGGGCCGGCTGCTTGCTACCACCCATCTCCCTCGTCCCTCCACTCTGCCCGGAGGCCTCCACCGGGATCAGATCCCCCCCGGAGACACTGAGCTCCATCGAGCTGCGGACACAGACTACCCCGTAGCCCCTATCCCTGGCCAGCTGGGGTTGGCCGAACGGTTATTCACTACCTGACTCTAACCACGATCCCGTTCGTGATGCTCGCGGGTACTCCCGCCCTCGAGCCGGGATCGAAGATGATCCCCTGAATGGTGAACGTCACGGCACGCCCCAGGCCTTGCATGCGGGTTACGATGTCAGTGGGAGCTGGACGAGAGGGACGGTTGCTCGCGCCCAGGGCCGGATGCGCGTTATTCCACACGACGTCGGCGCTGCCTCCGGTGAGAGGTGTCGGCATGGCCGTATAACCAATTCCGAATGGGGCCAGGGTCACGTCGTCGGGATCCGGCTCGCCCTCCCAGGCATAGAGCGCGAAGGGGGCGTTTCGGACAGCGGGCACCGCCGGCGGTCGCGCCATGTGGAGGACGAAGGGATCCGTGCGATCGAGGTCGACGAATCTCTCCAGGCCGATACCGGCCGAGTCGTTGACGAAGAGGAGGTCGGTTGCTTCCCCGAGCCCAACGTTGACGCCGCCTGTACGGCTGCGGATCGAGGGAAGAGTGCCATAGCTGGCGAGGTAGACGCGACCCAGATCGTTCGGAGGAGCGTAGCGCGGTGCTCCAAGGAGGATGTCAATGAGGCCGTCGCCATTCACATCTCCTCCCCCCGCGATGGCCCCAAACCCGAAGGACGTGGACGCCGCAAGCTCTCCTCTCCAGCAGTACAGGATGTTCCCACGACCACCGGCAACGAGAAGCACCTTGCCCTGAGTTCCGACATCCGACACCATGATCAGCGTTCCGACGAGAAGATCGCCGAGGCCGTCCTCGTTCACGTCGCCAGCGGCAGCCAGTCGGATGCCAATACACTGCTCTGTTTCGCCCGCAAGGCACCAGATCTCCTCGCCAGTAGCACCCGAGAAGACATGAACCTTTCCTGAGTAGGGCCCCGGGCCAGGGTCCCCCTCGTCGCACCCACCTACAGCGAAGTCGGGTATCGCGTCTCCATCGAAGTCTCCTGCGCCCGACACCGCTTTCCCGAAACCATCGCGAGGGCCCGTCCCTGTTTGGCTCCAGATAAGATCCCCACTCCTGGCAGAATAGAGTTCCACTCGTCCATCGGCCCGCCCGCCGAGGAGGATATCAGGGTAGCCATCTCCATCAACATCACCGGGAACGGCGATCGATCCGCTCGATCCACTCCAGCTCCGGATCTCGTTGCCTGTCTCTCCATCGAGCAAGACGGTATCAGAATGGGGCCCTGTTGCGACCACCTCGCCGTTGCCATCACCATCGACGTCCGCCAGTACGATGAGTCGCTTGCCGAAGTCCTCCGCGCCTGTCACTCGCCAGAGTACTTGACCCGAGATCCCAGTCACTGCGATTACTTCGTCCGGAAGCCCCGGAGCGCCGATGGCGACATCAGGCAGACCATCCCCGTCAAGGTCCTCCCCTGCCGAGACAGCGGAGCCCAGTTCGGCACCTGGTGCCCCATCATTTGCCATAGCAGCTCACGTGTCCTCCCCGAAAACACGGAAACAGATCCATTGCCGTGAGGAGCACCGATGACCACGTCATCATGACCATCTCCGTCGACATCGCCTGCTGAGGTCATCTGACCACCGAACAGCCTCCTGGTCTCGGTCCCATCCCAGAAGTCAAGACAGTCCGGAGGCCGCCCGACCACGTGGAGCCGCCCACCCCGAACGACCCCCTCGCCCGGCGCTCCCACCGCCACCTCCGGCATACCGTCCCGATTGACGTCTGCTCCCCCGACAATCGCCTCCCCGAAGCGCCCGCCCTCCTCGTCGCCCTGTCCGGTCCAGATCGGATTGCCCGTCCGCCCCGAAAGAACTGCGGCCGATCCGGCCTGCAACGCGACGGTCATCCGCCCCGGAGAACCCACGGCGAAGTCCTCGTATCCGTCGAGATCCAGATCCCCCGCTCGCGCCACCGAGGTTCCGGTCTCGTCCCCCCGGGCACTGCCAACGACCGATCGGAGGACAACTCCCGTCCTCCCGGAGTACAGCCGGGCCTCTCCCGTGTTCGGGCCGGTGAGCCTCCCGTAGCCCGGTCCCCCCACCAGGATGTCGTCCGCGCCGTCTCCGTCGATGTCGCCGGGAATCGCCACCGACCAGCCGAAGCGGCCCTCCCGCCAGGTCCCGGGAAGGGTCCGGATTCCCTCGCCGGTCCTTCCCGAGAAGACCTCGGCCTTGCCGACGGGCTCGCCATTGCCGTCTCTCCAGGAGGGGGAGCCGATCACGACATCGGAGGAGCCATCGCGATCGATGTCACCCGATCCCGAGATCGAGAAGCCGAAGGACTGTCCTGCCTGGTCTCCCTCGAGGGCGCCAAGGAGACCCCCGGTCCTTCCCGAGAAGAAGGTGACCTTGCCGCTTGCGGGTCCTTTAGAGCCAGCGTGTCCCGGAGCACCGATGGCAAGGTCCACAACGCCATCCCGGTTTCGGTCGCCGAGGGTCGCGACGGCGTGACCGAAGTGAGCAAAGGGCGTCTCGCCATCCCAGACCCGGAGGAGCGCCCCCGAGCCTCCCGAGAAGAGGTAGACCCGACCCGCGTCCTCGCCTGCCGGCCCGTCATGGAACGGGGCTCCGATCAGGGCGTCGCCGAGCCCGTCGCCATCCACGTCCCTTGCGATGGCAACCGAGAAGCCGAACTGATCCCCATCGACCTCGCCCGACCAGACGTGGATGGGGACGGACAGCCGGCTGCCTCGGGCCTGAACCTTGCCCCGGTTGTTTCCGCCGGTCCACTCGGGCTGCGCCACGAGGATATCACCGAAGCCATCCCCATCGAGATCTCCGCCCAGGGCGAGTGCCTTGCCCAGGGCGCCGGTTTGCAGCTCATCGAGCCTCCAGAACGCACGCTGGGCTGTGGCCTCGGCCCCAAGAGCCATGAGAAGGAATGTCCCCACGAGCATGCCGACGAGACGGCGCCTCTGGTTGGGGGGGCGAGTGACACGATGCCTTGTCATCGGGGGAGTCTCCGACCGACCCGAGGCCGCAATGCCCGTGCCACTTACCTTCACCACCTGGACCTCCGCCTTATCTTTCTTCCCGACAGCACCTTCCCGTCGTCTAGCGAGCCGTGATCGGACCGATCCGGGTCCATCGATGCTACCCAGGGGTAGCACTCGGGCCCAAATCCTCCGGCGGTGGAGCGGAAGGGTCAGAGATCCCTGACTCTCCGCACTATCTCCAGCACATCTCCGCAGATTCTCCAGCAGACCCTGCACCGCTCCTTGCACCCCTGTGCAGCCCGGTGCCGCGGGAAGGGGCCAAGTCCTTCAGCTTGCCAAGTGACCGATCTCCCGACGGGCCGCGGGCTTGTGCACCCCGGTTCAACCCGGTGCACCGCGCTGCATCCCGGTTCATCTCGCCTGGCATCCGCATTCCCGCCTCCGTCCTTCAGCTTCCCAAGCTGAATTCGTCCGGCGAGCTCTCGTGCAGAGAGCATTGGTGGAGGGCGACGCCTGTCTGCGCCTCCCCGGGTCGCCGACGCCCCACCTCCTCCCGGCGCCAACCCGGAGCCACGGCACCAGGCTGACACGGCCCCTTGTCCTGCGTCCCCGCTCCGCGGTACCTTCGAGCCTGGCCGTGTCCCGAGGAGACAGGAGAGCCCTTCATGCAAAGGAGACGTCGACTCTTCGTCATCGTGGTCGTGGGGTGGTGCTCCTCGGCGTCGGTGCGTGGCTGCGGTCACGAGATCCGGGGGTGCCGGTCGGCTCCGATGAGGTGAGCGTCCCGGGCGCAACCGCCGAGGGCGACGAGCGGACGAGACCGGAAGGGGCGACAAGGGCACCTTCGACATCGGCGATCGTCGCTCCGGCCGGGCTGGGGGACGAAGTCGAGGTCGTGCCCCCCGATCCCTGTCCCGAGGAGCCGATACCCGTCGAGGACTGGAGCGGTCTCGGGACGCTGGTGGTGGCTCTGCGGACCTCCGGCGGCAAGCCGGTGGCGGAGGCGCTTCTCCGGCTCGAGCCCGACAGCGACTGGCTTCCCTCTCCCGGAGCGGTCCGGCATCTCTGGACCGACGCGAGAGGCGAGGCCACCTTTCCTTTCCTTTCCGGCGGGGGATATCGCGTGGGCCCGGGCCGGAACAAGAGCGATGGCGGATTCGGGTGGAGGCCCGACCTCGTGGCCGAGACGGGATGGTTCATTCCCAAGAGGAAACAAGGACGCGGCTGGCCCCGGCCCGGCATCACGCGGGTGCGGGTCAGGAACGGGGAGACCGTGCGGCGGGTGATCGAGGTGGCCTTCGCCTCCTCGGTCACCGGTGTCGTCGTCGATGCCGAGAACAAGCCCGTGTATGACGCGACTCTCGGCACCTCCTTCAGGAACCAGGGTGACTACCGTGGCTCGAGCGGGGTGGCTTCCACGGATCGCCAGGGGCGCTTCACGATCTCCGGCCTCTCGGTGCCGGAGGAGGGGGACCTCGCAGTGATCATCAGTCCGCCCGGACACCAGAGCTGGACGGCGGGAGAGAGGAAGATCGAACTGCATCTGGACCTCGTTCCGGGAGAGGTGGTCGATCTGGGAACGATACGCCTCGATCAGATCCTGGGGGTGGCCAGGGGGCGGCTCGTCGGCACCGACGGAAAGCCGATTCCGGATGCGGAGCTGACGCTTGCGGAGGAGTCGCAGGCAAAGGAGGGAGGTTACCGCCAGTCGGCGTGGACCGAGGAGGACGGCCGCTTCGTCTTCGGCGGAGTGACGGAGGGAAGCCACGTTCTCACGAGCGAGGATCACCTGCTGCTCCCCGACGGCAACGTCTGGATCGACTTTCAGCCAGGGACGCGCGAGCTCGACATCGGCGACGTGATCGCCGACATGCAGGCGTGGACCCTGAAGGCCACCTTCTTCCTCGGTGACGGCAGCCCTGCCGCGGGGGCGGTGGTGTGGGTCGGCGACGAGGACCTCGTCGCCGACGCCGCGGGGAGGGTTTCCCCGAGGATGGAGGGAAGAGGCCTCATCGGTCTCAGCTGGAAGCCGGCCGGCGCGGGAGACGGTCTCGTCACCGATGAGTGGTTCAGCCCTCCTCCTGCGGGTCAGAACGTCCTCGAGATCGTGTTCCGGGCGCGAGGTCTCGTCCTCGAGCTGCGCGATCGTCACACGGGAGAGCTCCTGGATCCTCACCTGGTGGTGGTGAAGGTGGCGTCTCTCGGGGGCCAACGCATCACCGTCCCCCACCTCGACTCCCCGGGACCGAGGATCAGGCTCCACGTACCCGCCGGTGTGCATGACCTCACCGTGATGGCCGATGGTTACTCCTCTGCCAAGCTGCGGGTCACGGCGAGCGAGCACGTGGCGACGAGCCACGAGGAGACCGTGATCGTGGGAATGGCGAGGAGCCGGTAATGGACGGCACGGCCGAAGCCGACGATGATGTGGCCCCAGCGGCCGCCGGAGTCCAGTGCGCTCGCCGATACGAATCAAGGAGACCCGACCGACAGTTGTTCTCCGCACTCTCCGGGGTCATTCTGGGCGGGTCACGACAGGCGCCCGATCCCGAGGAGCCCGGGCTCGGGCGTGCAAAAAAGGAGCCCATCATGTCGCCACGCATCGCATGCCTCTTTCTCATCGGTCTGTCGGGCCTCGTCGCGCACTCGGCCCGGGCCCAGCCGCTACGCCAGCTTCCGGGACCGCGGGAGGATGGATCGACCCTCCTCCCGAACGGCTGGTCGATCGCTCCCCACGGCCGGCAGATCGCGCTTCCCTCGGATCTTCCCGTGCGGATGGCCTTCCACCCGAGCGCACCGATCCTGGCCATCCAGCACGCGGGCTACGGCAAGCACCTCGTCGTCCTGGTTCATACGGGCAAGGACGAGATCGTGGCCACGTGCGAGCTTCCCCAGTCGTGGAGCGGGATGGCCTGGACCGCCGACGGGGAGAGGCTCCTCGTGAGCGGCGGAGCCGACGACGTGGTGCACGTCCTCGCCTTCGATGCCGGGAATCGGACGCTGACCGCGTCGTCGACGATCGAGGTGGGCTCTTCCGACCGCCTGGATGTGCCCGCCGGCCTGTGCTGCACGGCCGATGGCCGCCTCTTCGTCGCGCTGAATCGTGGCCACGCCATCGCGCGTGTCTCTGCGGACGGCAAGGACAAGGCCCTCTTCTCCCTTCCCGCCGACTCCTACCCCTACGAGTGCATCCTGTCGAGGGACGAGAAGACCCTCTACGTCTCGCTCTGGAACGGGTCCCGGGTGGTGGCGCTCGACCCTTCCACCGGAGAGACGCGCCTCACCGTGGAGACGGGGTCCCATCCCGGCGAGCTCCTCCTCTCCCCCGACGGTGAGAGGCTCTTCGTCAGCAACGCCAACGACAACACCGTCACCGTCATCGATCTCGAGAGGGGAGAAGCCTCCGAGACGCTCTCCTCGAGCCTCTTTCCCCTGGCTCCCCCGGGCTCGACGCCGAACTCGATCGCACTGACCCCCGATGGTCGGAGGCTCTTCATCGCCAACGCCGACAACGCCAACTGCGCCGTCCTCGACGTGAGCCGGAAGGGTCGGTCCCGGGGCCTCGGCTTCGTGCCTCTGGGCTGGTATCCGACCTCGATCCGGGTGTCGCCGGACGGGAAGAGAGTCTACGCCGCCAACGGCAAGGGGAGCGGAGGCTCCGCCGCCAACCCCGAGGGGCCGCGTCCCGGAGGCTCGACCCCCACCACTCTCGACCAGTACATCGGCTCCATGTTCCGGGGCTCCCTCTCGGTATTCGCCGTCCCGGAGAGGGGGGAGCTGGCCCGTACCTCCGAAGCGGCCTATGCCTGCTCGCCTCTCGAGGCGGCGGCGAAGGTGCGGGAGTCGGGAGACAGGCCCGAAGGCTCCCCCATTCCGGCCCGCGTGGGCGACCCGTCTCCCATCACCCACTGCGTCTACATCATCAAGGAGAACCGCACCTACGACCAGGTGCTCGGCGACGATCCTCGCGGCAATGGCGACGAGAATCTCTGCCTCTTTCCCGAGAAGGTGACCCCGAACCACCACGCTCTCGCCTGCGAGTTCGTCCTCCTCGATAATTTCTACGTCGAGTCCGAGGTCTCGGCGGACGGCCACGAGTGGAGCATGGGCGCCTACGCCACCGATTTCGTGGAGCGTACCTGGCCCGTCACCTACGGAGGCAGGGGAAAGGGGAAGCTCGCCTCCGGCAAGACGGTGGGGCTCGCCTATCCCTCCGAAGGGGCGTTCCTCGTTGCCTATCCCGAGGGCGGCTACCTCTGGGATCTCGCGCGCGCGGCCGGGATCAGCTACCGGAGCTTTGGCGAGTTCGTGATCAACGCACCGACCACCGACGAACCGGCCACCACGAAGGTCGAGGCTCTGCAGGGCCATTTCGATCCGTACTACCGCAGCTACGATCTCGACTACCGGGACGTGGACCGGGCGAAGCGCTTTCTCGTGGAGCTGGCGCGGTTCGAGAAGGAAGGAGAGATGCCCCGGCTCGTCGTGATCAGCCTTCCCAACGATCACACCTCGGGAGCCCGGGCCGGGAAGCCGACGCCGCGGGCCTACGTGGCCGACAACGATCTCGCGCTGGGGATGGTGGTGGAGGGGCTTTCCAGGAGCCGGTTCTGGAAGAGCCTGGCCATCTTCGTGGTCGAGGACGACGCACAGAACGGCCCGGACCACGTGGATGCACACCGTACCGTGGCCTTCGTGCTGGGGCCCTGGGTCCGGCGCAACGCCGTGGTGAGTGAGCTCTACTCGACGTGTGGCATGCTGCGGACGATGGAGCTCATCCTCGGCCTGCCCCCCATGAGCCAGTTCGATGCCGCGGCGCGGCCCCTCTACGCGTGCTTCGCGACGACACCCGACGAGACCCCGTACCTTTGCCGCGAGCCGGGCTGGCCTACCGACGAGAGAAACGAGAAGACCGGCCGCAACGCTCGCCTCAGCGAGAGGCTGGAGCTCGCCCGCGAGGATGCGGCGGACGACATCCTGCTCAACCGCATCATCTGGGAGTCGGTCAAGGGCGAGGGCTCGCCCATGCCCATGCCGCGTCGCGCCGCGTTCGTGCGCGTGTTCGAGGAGGACGAGGAGGACTCGTGACGGCGCCGAAGGTCGGCGACGATCGCCGGAGTGTCCGGTCTACGTGTCCGAGCGCTTTTCTCGGACGCCTCCGGTCGTGGAGTCGCTTGCGCCGGACGATCCGTTCGAGGACGGCGATTCCGCCGCGTGGCAGCGCTCACGTACGGAGCGAAACGGCATGCCGTCCTTTCGCTTGTACCGTTCGGCGCGGACGAACCAGAACGCCAGGCCGCCGGTGTTGTGATAGGCACCGGGCTTGACCTCGCCGGAGGCCACGGTGGTGCGTACCCCCAGGGACCCCTTTCGGCCGGTCTTTCGCCATCCGCGGCGCACCATGATCATGCGAACCAGGACCCCGATCGCCTGCCGGAGTCGTTTCGCCCGACGGGGGTGCTGCGAGGCAAAAAACTCCTCGATGGCGGATTGCGACTCGAGCTCCCGGACCACACCGGCGATGGGGGCCCGGTTGTGGTGGATCTCGGATTCCTCCATGCGGCGCTGCCGATCCTCATCGTTGAAGAACGCGAGCACCTGGTCGAAGAGTCCTTCCTTGTCATGGACGGCGTCGGCGAATCGTTTGCCCTGGGTCTCCTCGAGGAATTCCTCGCGGGTGATGGCGACGTGGCTCATGGGGGACCTCTCCGATCGGTCGTGCGGAAATGACCTACAGAAATTGAACAACGAACATTTGCAGGTACAAATATTGTACCTACAAAGATCGCGCTTACAAGGGGCTGGACGTCCTGGCGGAAGGAGCGGTGGGGAGCATCGTCTCATAAGTGTCTGGGGCAAAATTGTTTCCAGCAATTTTCCTCGAGGTCTTCTCCTCGGGGCCCGAACCCTCCGTCTCTCTCCATCGAGGCCGTTCCCGGTGCCGCCCCAGGCTGGACCTGAGCGCCCCCCGCGCTACCCTTTCTCCCCATGATCTCGCGCCGACGCACAGCCCTCGCCCTCGGTCTCGCCTTTCTCCTCGTGGTGGTGACCTTCTTCTGGAACCGGCCGTTCTCGACCGGGCCGACGAGGGACGGCGCCTTCTTTACCTACGTGGCCCGACTCGCCACCCGGGGCACGCTTCCCTACCGCGATGTCTTCTTCATCCACGCCTTCGTTCACACGGGGCTCCTGGCAGCGGCACTGGCGACGCTGGGCAAGGTGGGACTCCTTCTGGTGGGGGCCCTCGTGCACCTGGCGATGGGGGCCGTGGCGGCCCTGCTCGCTCTTGGTCTCGTCCGTGAGCGGGCCGGCCGAATGCGCTGCGTTGCCGGGGCTCTGGTGGCCTCCGCTGTGGCCGTGGGCTGGCCGTTTCTGGGCGAGTTCGTGGTCTCGGGGGGGAGGCCCAAGTTCCTCGCTCTCGCTCTTCTCGCGGGAATGCTTCTCGCCCTGTCCAGCAGAAGGTGTCTCCTCGCCGGAGCTCTCCTTGCGCTGGCCGGGCTCACCTGGCAGCCGGTGGCCATTCTCGCGGTCGGGGTGGTGGGCGGATTCCTGCCGGGCGCGTGGACGCGACGGGGGAGTGCGAGCGAGGCTGACCGCGCCCCAAAGGGCCGTCTCGTTCTCCGCTTCGTGACGGGAGGCCTCTTCGCCGGGGTGCCGCTTCTCCTCCTGCTCGTGGCCGGTGGCTGCTTCGAGGGGTTCCTCGAGCAGGCCGTCGGCTTTCCCCTTCGCGCGCCCCTGCGCCCGCATCCCGGGTTCGTGGGCCGCGTCCGGCAGGTCGTCGGTCTCCTTCCGCTGCCTGTCCTCGTGACGGGAGGGATCGGGATCCTCGCCACCTTCCTCCTGCCATGGTTGCCGGGAAGAGGCGAGCATTCTTCCTCGCGGTCGGGGTCCTTGACCGGAGGCCTCCTCGGCTGGCTCGCGGTCTACGCCGTCTACCTCTGGTTCGACCTCGATGCCCGGGGCGACATGGTGCCGTTCCTCATCCCCGTGGGAGCGCTGGCAGGTGGAGCCCTTGCTCGGATCGCGCGCTCGGAGGGAGCCACGCAGCGGCTCGCGGTGGCGTCGCTGCTCTTCGTCTGGCTCTCCGGCGGCGATCTCGTCCTGCCCCACCATTCGTCCGAGGTCTACAAGGAATCGGAGCGCCTCGATCCGGAGAAGGCGCAAGCCATCGCCCGCCTGGCCGGAGGCGAGCCGGTGCTCGTCTTCGCCGATCCCCTCGTCCAGAACGCCCTCGATCTCGATCCGCTCCATCCCTACCTCTTCTGGGAGGAGGGGACGGTGTCCGAGATCTGGCGCCGCGAGGAGGGAGGGCTCCCCGGGTTCGTCGACCGCTGCTTCCGGAAGCGGCCCAAGGTGGTGATCGTGGGCCGCCGCGCCCTCGAGCTCCTTCCCGCCATCGGCGGTCGTCTGCAGTCAGGCTACGAGCCCTCGCCCGATGTGGAGAGACGCATGCTGCCGGTGTGGGTACGGCGGTAGGAGGGGTGCGCGAGGGCGGCGAGTTGCCTCGCCGCCCTCGGATGAATCAATCTGTGAAGGGGCTCAGGAGCAGCCGCTCGTCGTTCCGCAGTTGAGGCAGCGGTAGCAGTTCCCGTTCCTCACCATGATGGAGCCGCAGTCCGAGCAAGGGGGCGCATCGGCCTGGGCCTGGAAGACCTGCCGCTCGTCGCTGCCTTTGCCTCCCTGCGCCTCCTTCCGGGCCGCCTGCTCCTCCTCGGTGGCGGTGATGCTGGAGCCGTTGCCATCGAGGGCGTCCCTCTCGTCGCTGGGAAGGAACTTCATGCCGAGCCACCGGAACACGTAGTCGATGACCGACTTGGCGATGGGAATGTCGGGGTTCTTGGTGAAGCCCGACGGCTCGAACCGGACGTGGGAGAACTTGCGCACCAGCACCTCCAGGGGCACTCCGTACTGGAGCGCGATCGAGGTCGAGGTGGCGATGGTGTCCATGAGGCCCGAGATCACCGACCCCTCCTTGGCCATGGTCACGAAGATCTCGCCCGCAGAGCCGTCTTCGTACATGCCGACGGTGGCATAACCCTCGTGGCCGGCGATGGAGAACTTGTGGGTGATGGAGCGGCGCTCGTCGGGCAGACGCCTCCGCACCGGCTTGGCCTTGCCCCTGGACTTCTGGCTCTGGTCGAGGCCGGTGTTGAGGGGCTGGGTCCGTTTGGAGCCATCGCGGTAGATGGCGATGGCCTTGAGACCGAGCCGCCACGCCTCGAGGTAGGCCTCCTCGACGTCGGCCGGAGTCGCGTCGGTGGGCATGTTCACGGTCTTGGAGATGGCGCCGGAGAGGAAGGGCTGGACCGCGGCCATCATGTGGATGTGGCCCATGTGCTGGATGGACCTCTCTCCGTTGAGGGGGCGGAACGCGCAGTCGAAGACCGGGAGGTGCTCCTCCTTGAGGTGGGGCGCCCCCTCGATGGTGTCGTTCTTGTTGATGTACTCGAGGATGTCGGCGATCTGGGATGTCGTGTAGTCGAGCCGATCCAGGGCCGCCGGCACGGAGCGGTTGACGATCTTGAGGAGGCCGCCGTCGACGAGCCTCTTGTACTTGACGAGCGCGATGTCGGGCTCGATGCCGGTGGTGTCGCAGTCCATCATGAGGCCGATGGTGCCGGTGGGCGCGAGGACGGTCGCCTGGGAGTTGCGATAGCCGTGGATGCGCCCCAGCTTGAGGGCCTCGTCCCACACCCAGCGGGCACGGTCGAGGAGGCCGTCGGGGAGCGCGCTGCCGTCGATGGCCTCGACCGAGTCCCGGTGCATCTGCATGACCTCGAGCATCGGCTCGCGGTTTTCCTCGTAGCCCTCGAAGGCTCCCTTGACCCGGGCAAACTCCGCCGACGCCCGGTAGGCCTCGCCGGTCATGATGGCGGTGAGAGTACCGGAATAGGCTCGACCCACCGCGCTGTCGTAGGGGAAGCCGCTGGTCATGAGCAGGGCGCCGAGGTTGGCGTAGCCGAGGCCGAGGGGACGGAAGCGGTGGCTGTTGTTCCCGATTCTCTCGGTCGGGTAGGAGGCCGAGTCGACGATGATCTCCTGCCCGAGGAACACCACCCGGCAGGTGTGGCGGAAGGCCTCGACGTCGAATCCGTAGGGCTTGCGGTGAAACTTCATGAGGTTCACCGACGCCAGGTTGCAGGCGGTGTCGTCGAGGAACATGTACTCCGAGCACGGGTTGGAGGCATTGATGGGACCGGTGGTCTTGCAGGTGTGCCAGCGGTTGATGGTGGTGTCGAACTGCAGGCCGGGGTCGCCGCAGGTGTGGGCGGCCTCGCAGATCTCGCTCATGAAATCACGCGCCCGCCAGGTGTCGACGATTTCTCCGGAGGTGACGGCGCGGGTGCTCCACTCGCGGTCGCCCACCACCGCCTCCATGAAGTCGTCGCGGGTGCGCACCGAGTTGTTGGAGTTCTGGAAGAACACCGAGCTGTAGGCCGGGCCCCCGAAGGACCCGTCGTAGCCGATGTCCATGAGGTCCCAGGCCTTCTTTTCCTCGTCGACCTTGCAGTGGACGAACTCCCGGATGTCGGGATGGTCGGCATTGAGGATGACCATCTTGGCCGCGCGCCGGGTCTTGCCGCCCGACTTGATCACGCCCGCGAAGGCGTCGTAACCGCGCATGAAGGAGACCGGGCCCGAGGCCAGACCACCGGTGCTCAGGCGCTCCCTGGCGGAGCGGATGGGGGAGAGGTTGCTGCCGGTGCCCGAGCCGTACTTGAAGAGCATCCCCTCGGTCTTGGCCAGGTCGAGGATCGACGCCATGCTGTCCTCGACCGAGTTGATGAAGCAGGCGCTGCACTGCGGCTTCTTCTCGACTCCCATGTTGAACCAGACCGGGCTGTTGTACGACGCGAGCTGGTTGATGAGGATGTGGGTCAGCTCCTCCTCGAAGATCTGAGCGTCCTCCTCGCCGGCGAAGTACTCGAGCTTGCGTCCCCAGCGAGCCTGGGTCTTGGCCACCCGCTCGATGAGCTGTCGGGCGCTCGTCTCGCGGGTCGGGCTCCCGATGGGTCCGTTGAAGTACTTGGAGACCACCACGTTGGTGGCGATCATGGACCAGGACTTCGGAACCTCGACGTCTCTCTGCTCGAAGACCACCTCGCCCTGGTCGTTGGTGATCTGGGCATCCCGGCGTTCCCATTCGATCGCGTCGAAGGGATGGACCCCGGGCTTGGTGAACAGCCTCTTGAATCGGAGGCCCTTCCCTCTGGAGCTCGTCCCTCCGGAGCTCGTAGCCTTTCGACGCTTGCGAACCCGGCTCCGCGACCCACGCTCGCTCGTCACGGCACCTGTCCTTCCGTTGTCGTCCATGCAGTCCCCTCCCCGAAGTATGATGTCCGCCACTTTCCGCGCCGCTCGGAGCGGCCCGGAAGCCTCTCGGAGCGGCCCAACGACGCCGCCTGGAGCGGCCCAAGGACCGGGGCGCGGGCTCTCGATATCCCTCCCGCGAGCCCCCGTGGAGGCGACAGGCTCCCCCTGGGTGAAGAGGGGGAATAAGCGCTCCATGGAGTGTTTCGACCCCGGCCGACCCACAAGATAGTGGGTAGCCGCCCATTATAGGCTCCCTCATGCAGGGTGCGAGAAAAAGTTTGCGAAACCCTTCGAGAAGCCGGTCAAGCCTTTGGGAGAAAGCCTTTTGGAGAGGTCGATGAGCTCGGGGGGTTGGTTCGGGACGGGGGCGGCGACCCCCGCAGGAGCCCTCCCATGACCGGCCCCTTCACCCGTATGGAGGCCGAGATCCTCTCCCAGCGTCTGCTCCTGGAGGCGGGAGTCGGTGATCTCGTCTCTGCCGCGCGCGCCGCCGTCGACGGGCTTCCCCGTCCGGCACGCCTCGTCCTCACCGGCTGCGGCGATTCGATCTGCTCAGCGGGTGCGGTGGCGCGGTCTCTTGCGGAGAGAGCCGGCCTTCCCGCCATCGCCGTCTCTCCCCTCACGATCCTCCGGACCGAGGCCTGTCTCCAGGAGGGCGATCTGCTCGTCGCCCTCTCGGTCTCGGGGCGGACGGCGCGCGTCGTCGAAGCCGCCGGGTCCGTGCGCAAGGCGGGCCGACGCGTGCTCGCGCTCACCTGCGGGAAGGACGCTCCCATCACGAGGGAGGCGGAGAGGACCCTGGTGCTGCCCTACGCGCCGGGAAAGGAGATCCTCCCCGGAACCCTCTCGTTCACCGCCGGGCTTCTCACCTTCCTCGCGGTGGCGGAGGCGCTCTCTCCCGACGAGGGAGGTGGCGAGGATCTTGCGGCCGCTTCCCGCCCGGCGGCCGCCCGACTCCTTGCGCTGATCAGCCGCGCGCGAGAGCTCGCCGCGGCCGTGTCCCCCGACGCCGCTCTCCATCTCCTCGCCCTTGGCGACCTCGTCCCCATCGCCGACTACGGTCGCATGAAGCTCCTCGAGTGCTGTGCCCGTGACGCCGTGGTCTCCGATCCCGAGGAGTGGTGCCACGGTCCGTTCTTCGTGGCGGGGAGCGGGAGCTTGCTGACGTGCCTGATCGCCAGCCAGGACGATGCCTCGTTCTTTGCGCCCGCGGTGGCGGCGGCGGCACGGATCGGTGCCGGAGCGATCGGGGTGGTGGATTCCGCAGAGTCGGCGGCGAGGGCGGGGCTTTCTCCCGATCGGGTGGTGGTCGTTGAAGGCGGTGGCCCGCTCACCCCGCTCCTCTGCGCGGTCCCGCTCCAGGTCCTTGCCATGGAACGGGCGCGCAGGCTCGGCACGGTACCGTTCGGTTTCTCCGACGCGCAGAGGCGAAGCGCCAACCACGGGGCGATCTACGGCCGGGAGTAGCCGGGTCGCGAGGCCGTACCCGCAACCGGATCCGTACCCCGGCCCGGATCTTTTCCTACTCCTACTCCTGCTCCTCCCACTCCAGCACCGCCGTCCTCCCTGCGGGATCGATCTCGGTGATCCGCACCACCTTCGAGCCCACGGTCTGCGTCGTGGGCAGGGGGCGGATGAGCTCGGGGCCGAGCAGCACCTTCTCGTCGCAGGGAAGAATGGCCACCGACCAGGAATCGAGGCCTCCCCGGTCGAAGACGCCGTTTCCATCGTCGTCGACGACGACCACCCGCACGCGGATGGCGCCGAGGAGGGACTCTCCTTCTCGCCACGAGGACCGGGCCACCCGGCAGGTCACCGACGAGCCCTCGGCGTCCACGGAGAGCGCGAAGAGCTGGCGCTCGTGGATCCGCTTGTCGTCGGGGTCCTCCCCGATCTTGCCGGCATACACGAGCGGGACCGGAACCGAGGAGTGGTAGGCGCGGAAGCGGCCTTCCCCGACCTCGCGCACCGAGAGGGCCAGGGCCTCACCGTCGTCCGAGAGGTCGTGGTTCCGGTTGGTGTCGAGGAGAATGTGGGAAGGACAGGGAGAGCCGTCGTCGTTCAGGAGGACGAAGTGGAGGGGACCCCCGGCACGCTCGTGGACGGGAAAGGCCCCGAAGTGTGATGCCCTCGAGGGGGCTCCGATCACCTCCCCTGGTGCTTCGTCGTGAAGGGCGATTTCGACCCTGCGCGAGTAGCGAAGGCGCGTCTCGGAAGTGGGCGACCTTTGGGCCAGCTCGACCCGGGAGGACCCGCCCGGACACGGGGTGCCGGGGCGCGCTCCCGGTTGCGACCGGGCCGGGGACGCCCCGAGGAGCACCAGGACCGCGAGGACGACCTCAAGGGGGGAGCGGGGCCGAATCGAGGCCAGGCCGACCTTCATCTCCTTCGCGTGGAAGGGAGTGTCGACAAGTTCAATCATCGCAACGACATGTCCACGAATGTGTGCGTCCGAAGCTCTTGTGTCCAAGTCCATTGGACCGCCAATCTGGCTCAAGCTCCAATATAAACGGGTCTTGCGCCTATTTCTAAGGGAGAAAAGGGGTTGGGCACAACCTTTGCCTTACCGGAGGCCGAGTGCGTTCTTCGGCGGGGAAGCCGACCGTGTGCCGGGCCCGAATGCCCCCACGGCCGGCGGCCCGGTGCCGGGGCCGTGATCGACGGATCCCTCGTGCCCTGTCGTTCATCACAGTCCCTCCGGCCATTCCGGCTCCGGCATCGGCCCCCCGGCCGAGACGCGGCTCCTATCCACGAGTCTTGCTCTTCCAGAAATTATCGATAGTTCTCAGGAGGATTATTCATGAAGAAGTGCCTTTCGGCTCTGGCCGTGCTCGGTCTGGCGTCGTTCGCCAGCGCCCAGCCGGCGCACCTGCAGCCGGGCAGCGTTCTCGTTTTTCCGCTGTTCGACTCGCAGCCGGCTTCGGCCACGGTCATTTCGGTGACCAACACCAACACCTCGAATCTCGTCTGCGACAACTTTTTCCGCGCTGGTGACGTGCGTCTTCACTACGTGTACGTCAGCGAAGAGTGCCAGGAGTTCGACGTCTTCGAGGACCTGACCCCGGGTGACACGCTGAGCGTCCTTGCCAGCGAGCACAATCCCGAGGGTGAGCGCGGCTACCTCTTCGTGGTCGCCCTCGACCCCGAGCAGGTCTCTCACATCGACTTCGACTTCCTCATCGGCTCGGCCTATGTCGCGAACTCCAACCTCGACATCATGTGGTCCTACACGCCGTATCCCTTCGAGGGTCTGGGTCTTGATGCTTCCGCGGTCGACGTCGATCTCGGTTGCGCGACCCGTCGGTTCATCCGCGGTACGAGCTACACCGGCCCCATCAACTTCGATGGCATCGATTACGAGGAGTTCCCGGACATCCTGTACATCGACAGCTTCTTCCAGGAGAACGATGGCGTCTTCGACAACCAGCTCACGCTGATGTCGTGCGGTGGCTCCAACCGGGTGAACGTGGTTGACTTCCTCTTCTACAACAACGACGAGGATGCCTTCAGCCGCACCTTCAACTTCATCTGCTGGACCTCCGTCGAGCTCTCCGAGATCTCGGCCATCACCGCCGGACTCGGTGGCGATCCGGACGAGTTCGTCAAGGAGACGGGCTGGGCCCGCATCAACGGCCGTGAGATCCGCGACCTGGCCGGAAACGTCCAGGGTGCCGAGGGCGAGCCGTCTCTGCTCGGTACCTTCGTGCAGATCGTCCGCAGTGACTTCACCGCGGGCCATGCCCTGCACTACAGCGGGACGCAGAACACCTGCGTTCTCGGCGACTGATCCTGCCCGCCTTCGGTCCGCTCGCTCTGGCCTTTCTGGCCGGGGCAGGGCCGGAGCCACGACCCGATCCTTCGAGTGGCCCGTGTCGAGCGCAATGCTCGGCTCGGGCCGCTCTTTTTTTCGGGGGCACGGCGTCGAAGCCGACCTTGCCGGCTACTCCGTCCTCAGGATCACGTGGAATCCGTAGACCGTCTCCACGACGTCCGAGATCTCGCCCTTCTTCAGGGCGAACGACGCCTTCTCGAACTCGGGCAGGTATTGCCCCCGGGCGAAGACCCCGAGATCCCCTCCCTGGGGTCCGGTGGGGCCATCGGAGTGCTCGCGGGCGAGGGCCGCGAAGTCGGCTCCGGGCTTCCGCGCTTCGATCACGAGCTCCCGGGCCAGGGCGAGGGCCTCCTCCTTGGTGCGGGTGATCTTCTTCTTCTGGTTCGAGCGCGCGATGGAGCTGCCCTCGTAGCCGATCACGATATGAGAGGTCCGTACGACCAGCTCCCGACGGATCACGTGAAAGCCGAAGGGTGTCTCCACCACGTCGGAAGTGTGGCCGACCTCCAGCGCCTCCACGGCCTGGGCGAAGGCGTCCACCATGGTCCTGGGCTCGAAGATTCCGAGGTACCCGTCCTGGGACTTGCTCTCGTCATCCGAAAGCTCCCTCACGAGCTCCGCGAAATCTGCTCCCGTGCGCAGACGCTGGACGGCTTGCCCGGCGATCTCCCTGGCCTCTTCACGGGTGCGCGTCACCTGGGCCGGCGCCCACGCCGATCCCTTGTAGGCCACCTGGATGTGGCTGGCAGCGAGCTTGGCGGGGGGCGCCTCGGTCTCCACCAGCGGCTTGTCGGTCTGGGGAACGAAGGAGCCACCGAGGGCAATCTGGGCCGAGAGGGCGAGAGCGAGCGGGGCGAGCATGCCCATGGGGGAACCTCCTCGTGACGACGACCACCTTCTTCGGTCTAGAGGGTATCCGGGATTCGTCGCGAGTCCACCGGTCACCCGGGGCGGCGGGGCGAGGGGCTCAAGCGGCTCGGCTGAGGGTCAGCACCGTGGGGAGGCCCTGAAGGACCTTCTGGCCCAGACCGATGGGGACGACGAGCAGGCAAAGAAGCATTCCCAGGTGGAAGCACACGACGCCGAGCCAGCTCCCCACCACGAGGAACCAGAGGGCACGCAGCAAGAACGGCGGACCGCCTCCCCGGGCGGTCGGGAGGGGCGGAGCCTCGGCGCTCAGGGTCATCACCTGGGGGATCTGCCGGAGCATCCACTGCCCGGCCGAGATCGGGATCACCAGCAGGCACAGGACGAGGCCGATGTAGCCCCAGGCGAGGCCGACCCACCACCCCACGAAGAGGAAGTAGAGGGCCCTGAGGCCGAAGGCCGGCGAGCCCTCCTCGATCCGTCCCGCCATCGTGGGCGAGGGTGTGGCGTCCGGCGTGGAGGAGGTCGCCGTCGCTGCTCGGTCCCGTGCAGATCCCGCGTCGTCAGGAGAAGCGAGATCGCCGCGGGGAGGGGTCGGGGGAGGCGCCGCCGGGTCCTCACCCCTCTCGAGGCTCGCGTCGATGTTGCGCAGGGCCTTGGCCGGAGACGAGCATCTCCGGGTCCAGCCCACGAGGAGAAGGTTCATGGCCAACCACCCGAGGGCCAGCGGCGGAGCCACGTCGTCCTGGTTCTTCCAGTGGGTGTTCTCCATGACGATGGCGAAGTTCACGAGGTAGATCAGGTTCCCGATCACCGCCGACAGGACGAGCCTGCGACCGAGCCGCCGGGCCTCTTCCCGCCTCTGCTCGAGGACCTCACCGAGTCTTCGCGTGTCCACGCTCATGCCTCTCCATTCGGCGATCCGGGCGGGAATTGGGCGGTTTCCCGGGCCCGGGGATCGCGCCCGCGTCCCGGGGACTATGATAGACCTCCCGGGGGCGGTCGCGCCATGGGATCCTGGCCCGGGCTCGAGGTCCGGCACCTCTCCGGTCGATGAGGATCCCCGAGGAGGATCGCGTCCCGTCCCCGGGGCACGGAATTGGCATGGGAAACACCTTCGGGCATCTCTTGCGTCTGACGACCTTCGGCGAGTCCCACGGGGCCGGAATCGGCCTCGTGCTGGACGGCTGTCCGGCCCGGCTGCCTCTCACCGAGGAGGAGATCCAGGTGGAGCTGGACCGGCGGCGGCCCGGTCAAAGCGCCCTCGTCACCCCGAGGCAGGAGGCCGATCGGGCCCGGATCCTGGCGGGGGTCTTCGAGGGCAACACTCTCGGAAGCCCGATTCACGTGTTCGTGGCCAACCAGGATCAGCGATCCCGGGACTACTCCGATCTCAAGGACCTCTACCGGCCATCCCATGCCGACTTCACCTACGAGAAGAAGTACGGCATCCGGGACCACCGAGGCGGCGGTCGTGCGAGCGCTCGCGAGACCATCGCCCGGGTGGCGGCCGGGGTCGTGGCCAGGAAGGTTCTCGCCACCGCGGGCGGCATCGAGATCGTGGCCTACGTCCGTCAGGTCCACGCGGTGCGGGCGGCAGCCATCGATGTTTCCGTCGTCCACCGGGATCAGGTCGAGGCCAACGCCGTCCGCTGCCCCGATCCCGAGGCCGCAGCCCGCATGATCGCGGTCATCGAGGAGGCCCGCGATCAGCGGGACTCGGTCGGGGGGATCATCGAGTTCGTGGCACGCGGGGTCCCGGTCGGTCTGGGCGAGCCGGTCTTTTCCAAGCTCGACGCAGAGCTCGGTCGGGCTCTGCTCTCCATCCCGGCCACCAAGGGAGTCGAGTTCGGCGAGGGCTTTGGCGCGGTTGCGCTCTTCGGGTCCGAGCACAACGACGCCTTCCGCAAGGATGCGACAGGTGCGGTGATCACCGAGACCAATCGCTCGGGCGGAATCCAGGGCGGGATCTCCAATGGCCAGCCCATCGTGGGCCGGGTCGCCTTCAAGCCGACGGCGACCATCGGGAAGTCCCAGAAGACGGTCGATCGCCGCGGTCAGGAGGTGGAGATGGCGGCCAGGGGACGGCACGACCCGTGCGTTCTGCCGCGAGCGGTTCCCATCGTCGAGGCCATGATCGCTCTCACGCTCGCCGACCACCTTCTTCTCCAGAGGGCGCGTGGCTGACCGAGTCGGCTTGCCATGCCGCTCAGTCGTCCTTGAAGGCGGCCGCCTCGGCGGCGGCGATGCGGGCCAGCACGTCCTCTTCCTTCTGGGCGGCGGCCAGGCTCTCCAGGAACCCATCCCGGCGAATGAGCGTGGCGATGGTCCCCAGAAGCCGCAGGTGCCCGTAGGGATCGTCGGCGGGAGAGAGCAGGAGGAACAGATAGCGGACGGGACGACCATCCGCGGCTCCGAAATCGACTCCGTTGACCGAGTAGCCGAAGGCGCCCACGAAATCGGGGAGCTTCGGGACCTTGACGTGGGGGATGGCGATCTCGTCGCCGAGGCCCGTGGAGGAGATGGCCTCACGCTTGAGAAGGTGGATGAGGATCCTCTCCCTCTCGTCGGCGCCCAGGCATCCGGCCAGGATGAGCCCGTCGATCATCTCGCCGAGGGCCTCCTCGACTCCCCGGCCCCCAAGCCTCCGGATCACGGCTCCACGCTGCAAGAGCTCGCTCAGCGCCATCCTTCCCCTTCCTCGGTCGTTCTTTCCCTGCTCTCGGCCGTGACGGAGGGTCGTTCCCTCTTCCGGGAGCCGAGGTAGATCGCCGTTCGTCGCACACCTTCGAGGGTCTGTACCGTTCGTCGGCCCAGGCGCAGGGCCGATCGGAGCCTGGGGCTCGTCACGCCGCGTCGGGTCTCGAGCCGTTTCTTGGTGGCCTCGACCGTCTCCCGGGTGAGCCCCACCTTCTCGAGGGTGCCTTGATACCGTTCACGATCGAACGTGTCCAGTCGTCTCGGGATCGGTCGCAAGATCGGGACTCCCTCCTCCGTCCCCGCCTCCAGGCCACAGGAGGGACAGCGGAAGGGGGGGCCCTCCTCGAGGGAGAGGAGGCACGAAGGGCAGGCGAGCCGCTCGTGCAGCCAGCCACCTGGCCTCCCCGTCCCGGCACCGCGCGTCCCGGGTTCGAGGACATGATCCAGGATCGCCTCCAGGATCGCGTCATCGTCCAGGGTGGGGCGCTCCCGCTCGGCCCTGGGATCGAGAACCCGGAACGCCACGATGCCGCGGCTTCCCGGGATGAACGCGTCGGTCCACGTGATGCGGCGGAGGCCGTCGAGAATCTCGTCCCGGTCGCTTCCTCCGTAGCGGAGGAGCTGCGACGAGCTCCGGGAGAGCCCCGGCTTGATGAGCTGGTTGAGGGCGCGGGTCGGCCCCCCCAGCACCGACCGGAAGTCTTGGGCGGTGAAGAAGTTGATGTGGCCACCCGCCGTCCCGTAATCGGCCAGCTTGCGGGAGAACCAGGAAAGGCACCGGGAGGGGCGGGCCTCGCAGGTACTCACGAGGACGGCCTTCCGGGCCACGCGGGCCATCTCGAGCATGGCCTCGACCGGATGGGGGAGATGCTCCACGGTCTCGGTGGAGAGCACGACGTCGAAGGATCCGGTCCGGAACGGAAGGTGGTGGGCATCGATGGCCACTCCGGGGAGACCGTAGTGCTCGCGGGCGAAGGCCAAGGCCTCGGGGCGCGCATCGGCCACCGCGCAGCGCGCCTCGAGCTGCCGCTCGATCAGAGCGGCGGTGTAACCCTCGGCTCCCCCGACGTCGAGGCAGGTCTCGAAGCGAAGGCGGGACAGGCACTGGAGGACCCGGTAGGTCCGCACGTACCGCTTGATCGGGCGGGCGGAGTTCGTGGTGCCGCGACCGGGACCGTACACGGGCTGCTCGGGGATGAAACCCGCGCTCATCTGCTGGACTCCCTGGAGATCGGGGGCGCTCTCCTCTCAGGACTACCTTAGCCGGATTTTGGCCCGGGCAAAGCCCGCAGCGTTGAAATGAGGGGGGCAGAGCGCTACATTCCAGGCCGAGGGCGGATGCGATTCGCCACCCCCGGGACGGCCACCGACGTTCGTGGCGCCGGGAGTGGAGCAGTCCGAACGCGGCGCCGGCGGGGATCGGCGGACGGGAGGTGACATGATGACCTGGGCGGCTTCATTGCGACGTGACTCCTTTTTCTCCTGCATCATCGGACGATCGATCCTGTCGGTCCCGGCGATCCTGTCGGTCCCGGCGATCCTGGTCGCGGGATGCACGACGCCTCCCCCGGCCATCCAGGACCCCGTGGTCAACTCGACCATTGCCGACGACTTCGCGTCCCGGGTTCCCGTCGACGTGGCCGTTCTCCCGGTCGTCGATCGCACCGGACGCGAGCTGCCGATCCTCGACTTCGTCCGGGAGAGGGCCGTGGTGGAGCTGGCGGATCGTCTCTACTCGCCCCTTGCCCGCGAGCTCGTGGACAGTCGGGTCGAGAAGTTCCCCCGGACCACGCCCTACGACATCGATCGGGTGAGGAACAAGATGGGGGAGGACGCCATCCTCGCCATGTCCATCACCGATTTCGAGACCAGCTTTCTTCCCGCCCATCGCAAGATCCGCATGGGGGGAACCGTCGCCCTGTACCACTCCTCGGACGGCCGCCTCCTGTGGAGCCGCAGCATCGAGTCGAAGTGGATCGAGGTTCCGCGAAGGATCGAGCCCGGGGCCCTGCGTCCGGCCGAGCGCGATTGCGTGAGCGAGTTCGTGCGCTTTGCCTTCGAGGACCTTCCCCGCAAGGGAGTCCGGGGCGTCCGGCCCTGACGCCGGGAATGGCCCCCGGACCTTTGGATGAGGGGTCGGCTCCGAGCTAGAAGCCCTTCTTCGCGTCGCGGCGATCGAGGCGATCGCGAAGCGCCAGCACCTCACGGTGCAGGCGGTGCACCTCCTCGCGAAGACGCGCCACCTCCTCGCTGCGGTCGGCCCCGCTCAGGATCCGGTCCCGAGCCTCGTGCAGGGTCCGGCGCAGACGCCCGTCATCGGTCTCGTCGCGGGCGCTGGCCAGGGACGGGATCGCGCTCACGTCTCCCAGCTCTCCCAGCGACGCCGCGGCCGCCAGCTGAACGTCGACCATCGGGTCCTTCAGCAGATAGAGAAGGCGGTCGAGAATGGCCGGGTTCGACCTGCCGAGGCGGCCGAGTCCTCGCACGGCGGCGACCCGGGCCTTCCTCGGGCTGCCGTATCCGGACCACTCGAGGAGGTGAGGAACGGCCCGCAGATCGGCCAGCTCGGCCAGTCCGGTCAGGGCGTGAACGCGGATGACGTCGCAGTGGGACGGACGTTCCAGGGCCGAGACCAGGATGTCGAAGGCCCTCGAGGAGCGGCTCTTCCCGAGCGAAAGCAGGGCTTCGGCCTCCACCAGCGCCGAGCGGTCTCCCTTGGCCGCCCTCTGGAGGTGATCAGCCACGTCCTCTCCGCGAAAGGAGCCCAGGGCCCGCGCCACCGCTCGGCGAGCCTTGGGGTGCTCGTCCCGGAGAGAGGGGACCAGGGCCTGGAGGGCCGTTCGCGTCCGGAGCCGGCCCAGGGTGAGAGCGGCTTCGGCCCGGACCCCCCAGAAGCTGTCCTGTTCCAGACACTCCTTGAGTGCCTTCAGGGCGGCGAGTCCTCCCGAGCGACCCAGAGCCTGAATGGCCTGGATACGACCGCGCACGGTGACGTCGTTGCGCACGAGGTGGGCGAGCCGATCGGGGCTGAGGTCGAGGGTCACGAACTTGGGGATGGTGTCGCCGGGATCGAAGCGGATCCGCTCCGGCTCCCCGTCCAGGGGGAAGTGAAAGGACTGGTTGCGGGCGTTGACCTCGATCCGGTGGATCCGCCGCGAGGATCTCGTGGCGACCTCCACGGAGGTCGTGAGCTGGAAGGCCTCGGGGACGCCGTCCACGGGTTCCTGGGTCTGCCGGATGGAGAGGGTGCCCATCTTCTCGCCCGGATCGTAGAGGAACCCGATCTCGAGCTCGGGGTGTCCTGCCCCGAAGACCCACTGGTCGAAGAAGCGGTCCACGTTGCGCCCGGTCGCCTCCTCGATGCATCGCATGAGATCGTGGGTCGTCACGCTGGACTCGCGGTGCTTCCCGGCATAGTGCCGGAGGGCGGCGAAGAACGGCTCATCGCCCAGCTCGCTGCGCAGCAAGTGCAGGACCAGAGCGCCTTTGTCGTAAAGATGTCGGTCGAACAGCTCGATGGGATCCTCGTACAGATTCGTCACCAGGGGCCGCCGGTACCGACGGCTCTCCTCGCTGTACTGCTCGAAGAGACGGTGAAGATGAAAGTCGAACTCGTCCCTCCCCTCGCGGTGCTCGATCCAGAGGGCCTCGAAGTAGGCAGCAAAGCTTTCGTTGAGCCACCCGTGGGACCAGTCGCGACAGGTCACGAGGTTGCCCCACCACTGGTGGGCCAGCTCGTGGGCGACCAGCGGCTCGCTCGAGTAATCGAGGTGGGCTCGCTCGTCGTGCAGGGTCTCGTCGGAGACGGTGGTGCAGCTCGAGTTCTCCATGCCGCCGTACACGAAGTCCGTCACTGCGACCTGGGCATAGCGGGCAAAGGGGTAGGGGATGCCGATGCAGCTCTCGAAGAACCGCACCATCTCGACCGTGGCGCCGAAGGCGCGCTCACCCTCGGCCTCCCTTCCTGGAGGAACGTGATAGCTGATGGGAACGCCATCGGTGGTCTGCGGCACCTCGACGAAGTCGCCCACCACCAGGGTCACCAGATAGCTCGAGTGAGGGATGTCCTGTCGCCAGTGGTAGACGGTGCGCGTGGGTTCCAGAGGCTGGATGTCGACGAGGGCTCCGTTGGACAGGGCAACGAAGATCTCGGGCACGGTGGCGATGACCTCGGTGGTGGCCTTGACGTTGGGTGCATCGACGCAGGGAAACCAGTAGCGGGCCTCCTCGCTTCCTCCCTGGCTCCAGAGCTGGACGGGACGATCGGGGTAGTGGTCGTCGGGAGCGGTGAAGTGGAGGCCGCGTCGCGGACGGGCAGAGTAAGTGACGGAGAGGCAGAGCTCCTCGCCCGGAAGTCGCTCGGTTCCCAGATCGACCTCGAGCTGCCGGCCGTCGTACCGGAAGCCAAGAGGCTCCGCCGAGCCTTCGAGGCTCACGTCCGCGATCTCGAGCTCCATGGCGTCGAAGACCACGAGGCGGAGCTCGCGCCTCGGAACGAGCAGGGTCGAGCAGGTGCCGGCGATTGCCCGGTCGCCGAAGTCCACCGACAGGTCGAGCAGGATGTGGAGCACCTCGCAGGGGGTGCTGCGTGCATACTGGCGACGGGCAGTGGGGAGGGCGAATCCGCGGTGTCGCGGGTCGGGAGTCTGCATCGGACGCTCGGTCCTTTCCGGTCGAATTCTAGCAGAACCCTCATCGGCCATGAACACGCCAAGGCCTTACCCACCTTCTCCGGAGGGCCGCCGGCTCCCGTCCTTGCAAGCCCGCGACCCGTGCGCTATCCTCTGCCTCTTCACCGAAGAAAGACTGGATCGAAGAGAAGATCTCGTCCCTCGGGGTTCACCCCGATCCCCGGAATCCGGAGCCCGCGCATGCCTCGTCTCGCACGCTCCCTTCACGCGGTCCGCCTCCGTCACGTGCTGTTCGCAGGGATTCTGGCGCTCGGGATCCCGGGCGGCTCGCTTCTGGCCGGCGCGATCCTCGGCCGGGAGGCCCTGGCGCAACCGGGGCGTCCTCCGGTCCTTGCCATCCGCGGCGCCCGCGTCCACACCCTGACCGGCCCTCCCCTCGAGGGTGCGACCGTCCTCGTCCGTCGGGGTGAGATCGTCGCCGTGGGCACCGACGTGCAGATCCCCCGCGGGAGCTCGATCCTCGAGGCGGAGGGAATGGAGCTGACGCCCGGGCTCATCGACGCCTGGAGTGGCTCCCTCGTGGGTGATGGCGCGCCCCAGGATCGTGGCGCAACGAGCGACGCCCGCGCCGCCGACGCCGTCGATCCGTTTCTTGCCGACGAGATCCAGGAGCTCCTGCAGGGGGGCATCACCACCCTGCACGTCGACTACGGATATCCCTCCGGCTTCGGATGCCGCGGTGCGGTGGTCAGACTCGTGAAGGGAAGTGCGGGTTCGGATTTCCTGAGGGTGCCCGAGGCGTCGTTGACCTCGTCTCTCGGAGTCTCGACGGCGCAGCCCCTCCTGAGGCTCGGAGAGCTGAAGGGCCTGCGGTCCGATCTGATCGCGGCGCGCAAGTACAAGGAGTCCTGGGAGGAGTACGACGAAGCGCTCGAGGAGTACATGGAGAAGATCGAGGAGCGCAAGAAGAAGGACGAGGCCGAGGACAAGAAGGAAGGCCAGACCACGGATCCGGGAAAGCCCGGGGACGACAAGCCCGGCGACGCTCCGGAGAAGGACAAGCCCGAAGACGAGCCCAAGGGCGAGCGAAGGCGACGGCCGCACGCCAGCCACGTCGAGGATCCCGTCGTCGGCGAGGAGGATCTTCAGAGGCCGCGACGACGACCTCGTCCGGAGGCGCCGCCCCCGGAGGAAACGACCGAGGAGCCGAAGAGCGACAAGAAGACCGAGGGCGACCTCGACAAGCCCATCCGTCCCAGGAAGGACCCGCGGCTGGAGCTGATCGTCCAGCTCCTCGAGGGAAAGATGCCTCTCCGGGTCGAGGCCCATCGAGCGGAAGACGTCCTCAATGCCATCGCCCTGGCAAAGGAGCACAAGCTCCGTCTCCAGCTCGTGGGCTGTAGCGAGGGTTACCGCATCGCAAAGGACATCGCCGAGCGGCACGTCCCGGTGATCCTCGGACCGACGCTCGAGTCCATCCTGCCCCGAAGAGATGCCCTGCGTTTTCACCGCCCGGGAACGGCGGCGCGCCTTCACGAAGCCGGAGCCACCGTGGTACTGGGCACCTCCAGCCATGTCGCAGGAGGGAGTCGCTTCCTGCGCGCGAACGCGGCGCTGGCCGTTTCTCACGGTCTTGACCGGGACGCCGCCCTGCGTGCCATCACCGTCGAAGCTGCTCGCGTGCTCGGGCTCGACGACCGCCTGGGCACCATCGAGAAGGGCAAGGACGCCGACCTCGTCCTGTTCCGCGGCGATCCGCTGGATCCCCGGGCCGCCGTCGAGGTGGTCATCGTCGGGGGAGAGGTCGTGTACCGGAAGGAGGAGGCCGGACGATGAGACCGAGATCGACGATCAGGACCGAGAGGTCCTGGGCCTTACGAATGACGGTCTCCTGCGTGGCGCTCGCGCTCGTATGCGGATCCGAGGTCAGAGCCCAGGACAAGCCGGTGGCGATTCGCGCCCGGAAGCTCTTCCTGGGTACGGGGGATCCGGTGGAGAACGGTCTGGTCCTGATGCGCGATGGAAAGATCCTGGCCGCCGGGGCGAATGTTTCGGTTCCCGCGGACATGGACGTTCTCGATCGCGAGGTGGTGGCACCGGGCTTTGTCGACGTGATGACGCGCCTGGGGGCCTACGATTCGGTGCTGGAGACGGCCCGTCCGCTGGTGCCCGAGGCGCGGGCCGCCCTTGCCATCGATCTCGATCACACGGACTTCCGGTTCGCCTTGCGGTCGGGAGTGACCACCGCCGGAGTGGTTCCCTGGAATCGCACGGTGGCCGCCGGTCGCACGGCCGTGATCAAGACCGGCTCCCTGTCCGGGCGAGCCCGCATGGTGCGGGAGATGGGGCCGCACCTCCTCACCACGGGTACACCGGCTCACTCCTGGCGCATCGGACCGAACTCGAGCTCCGGGCTGATGGAGCTCCTGCGCGAGCGTCTGGCCTCGGCCTCGAAGAACGGGCTTGCGGACGCCGATCTTCGCCGCGTGGCGCGAGGTGAGGAAACGGTGCTGCTCGACTGCGAAGGGGCCGAGCTCCAGGCCGTGCTGCGGCTGGTCTCTGCCACGGGGCTCGATGCGGGGCTGCTCGGAGTGGAGGATCCGACGCGATCCCTGCGCGAGCTCGTGGCGGCGGGGCGACCCGTCGTCCTCGGGCCCTTCGAGCTCGGTGCACGCGGTCGCGACCTCCGGGCCGCGGCGCATCTCTCCGCCGCCGGGATCGATGTGGCCTTCACGAGCGCGGCTCCCGCGCGCAGCCCGGAGGCCCTTCGCCTCTCGGCGGCACTGTGCATCGCCCAGGGCATGTCGGAGGACGCGGCCTTCCGCGCCCTCACCACGATCCCGGCCCGGCTCCTGGGCGTTGCGGATCGCGTCGGAACCATCGAGCGAGGTCGCGACGCCGACCTCGTGGTCTGGTCGGGCCATCCCCTCGATCTTTCTTCTCGCCTCGAGGAGGTCTGGATCGAAGGTCAGCGAGTCTTCCTGGCCGGCGATCGCCAGGATGCCTCGAGGAGGGGGCTGAGCTCTTCCAGGAGTGGCATGGGAGCCCGGGAGGGGCGAAGGTGAGAAAACTTCTCTGGATCACGGTCTTCCAGCTCGGAGTCGTCCTGCTGGGGGCCGCACCGGCGATGGCCGACGAGACCGTTCTGCTCCGGGCCGGCTGGCTCCACACCGGTGATGGTGCGGCCATCGAGGGGGGCTGCGTTCTGGTCAGGAACGGCAAGATCGCGGCCGTGGGCCGGGATCTTGCCCTGCCCGAGGGTGCGCGGCTCATCGAGGCCGAGGAGGGAGCCATCACCGCGGGTCTCATCGATGCGGCGTCCCGTGCGGGCGTGGGTCCGGGTGCAGGCGAGCAATCCTCCGAATTCGTGCCCCGCCTCCTGGTGGCCGACGAGGTGGACCTGACCTCGCCGGACTTCCAGTCCCTGATGCGGTGCGGAGTGACCACCGTGTACGTTTCCACCGACAGCTCGAGCGTCGTGGGGGGGCGGGGGGCCGTGGTGCGGACGGGGAGCTCGAGGGGAAAAGCGACGCTCGTCTCCTCCCAGGGAGCTCTTGGCGCCACCATGAGCGCCGATGCCTACATGCGCGGCGCCTTCAACCAGTCCCCGTTCGGGGCACCGACGGCCACCGCGCGTCGCCCCACGACCCGGATGGGGCTGGTGTGGGCCTGGCGCAAGGGATTCTATGACGCCATGGCTCTGCGGGATGGGGTGACACCTCCCAGCGGGAATCCGGTCGTCCGCTCGGACGAGGACCTGCGTGTGCTCATTGACGTGATGGCGGGAAAGATTCCTCTCCGCGTCATGGCTCGCACGCGCGACGATATCCTGCGGGTGGTGCGGCTGTCCGAGGAGCTGGGATTCACCTTCGTCCTCGAGGAGGCCCTCGAGGTCTATCGATGTCTGGACGTGATCCAGAGCAAGGAGATCCCCGTCATCTTCGGCCCTCTTCTCGATGAGACCATGGGCACGAGGTTGCCCCAGGAGAGCGATCGTCTCTGCCTGCGGACGCCTTCGATGCTGAAGGACAAGGGCGTTCTCTTCGCGCTGACGGCTCGTGAGCTGGGAGGCGAGAGCGCACTTCCCTTCCAGGCCTGCTTCGCCATGCGCTATGGCCTCTCGTTCGAGGCGGCCCTGGCGGCGGTGACCTCCGCGCCGGCGCGGATCCTGGGGATCGACAAGCGGGTGGGAAGAGTCGAGCAAGGGATGGATGCGGACCTCGTGGTGTGGTCCGGCCCGCCCTTCCGGCCGACGACGCGAGCCATCGCGGTTCTCGTCGAGGGAGTGATCGTTCACTCCGAGGCGGAAGGTGACGGGTCGTGAGCAAAAGGAAGCCGAAAATGACGAAGCTCGTGTGCCTGGCCGTGGTCCTGGCGTCGTGCCTGACGTTCACGGGAGCCGCCGCCGCCCTTCAGGGCGAGCCCGGCAAGCTCGTGGTCAAGGCGGGGACCATCGTCACCCTGGGAGGAGACGAGATCCGGAACGGTGCCGTGGTGGTGGAGAACGGCCGCATCGTGGCCGTGGGGACCGACGTCGAGATTCCCTATGACGCCACCGTGCTGGAGTTTCCGGACAAGGTCCTCTTTCCCGGCATGGTGAACTGCCACGACTGGGGGGGGCTCGACCGGCCCAACGAGAGCATTCCCGTCGCTCCGTTCCTCGATGTGGCCGATGCCCTGGATCCCTCATCGGTCGACTTCGAGGAGGACCTGCGTCAGGGCGTCACCACCGTCGGCGTCAGCCAGGGCCATGATTGCATCATCGGCGGCATGGGCCGGGCCGTGCGTCCCTTGGGGCTGACTCCGCCCGAGATGACGGTCAAGCAGGAGACGGGGCTCAAGATCAGCGTGGCCGCGCGACGGCGCTCCAACCGGATGATCCAGATGAGCCAGCTCCGTCAGGCCTTTCACGACCTCGACGAGTACACGGGGCAGGTCGCGGAGAAGAAATACGAGGACGACCTGAAGAAGAAGGACAAGAAGATCGAGGTCGGTCCCGACGAGGCGCGTGAAAAGGGAAAGGCCCTCCTGCGCGCCGACGACCTCGACGACAAGCACCGCAACCTCTATCGATTGACCACGGGAGCCATCGGGTCCTTCGTGTATGCCGAGAAGGCGATGGACGTCAAGGTGGCCATCGATCTGGCCCGGGAGCGTGGCTTCTTCGATCGCATGACGCTGGTCGTCGGTTCCGAGTGTTTCAAGGCCGCGGCGACGCTCAAGGAGGCCGGGCGTCCGGTCATCCTGACCGAGCTCGTCCATCGGGAGCAGGATCCCTGGACGGGAGAGATCGAGGAGACTTTCGTGCCCGGGGTGCTGGCCCGGGAAGGCGTCCGATTCGCCCTCCTGCCCGAGGGCGGGTCTCTCGGCGCACGCTACCTCTGGTACCAGGCGGCCCGTTGCGTGAGGAACGGTGTCACACGCCAGACCGCGCTCGAGTCCATCACGCTCGTACCCGCGGAGGCCCTCGGCCTCCGGGACCGCGTGGGCTCCATCGAGGTGGGCAAGGATGCCAACCTGGTGGTGCTGTCCGGCGATCCCCTCGACTCCCTCACCTGGGTCGAGAAGGTCTTCATCGAGGGACGGCTTGCCTACGACAAGGACAAGGACATCCGGCTCCTCGAGCTCCTCGAGGGGTTGACCCGGGACGAGATCGAGGAGGGAGGCGAGGCCATGGAGAGTCCCGAGGACGGTGCCTCGGGGGCGACGCCGGAGGTCGACCCCGAGACGGATGGGGGCAAGGACGACGGTGGGACCGAAGGCGATGGCTCGGACGGCGGCTTTCTCTCCGGGGAGCGTCGCCATGCGGGCTAGCCTGTCGCTCCTCCTCGTGGGCCTGATCCTCTCCGCTTCCGATGCACACGCCCGGGAGAAGCGGGGGGACGCCTTTGCCCTCCGGGCGGCACGGATCTACACCGCGTCCGGCCAGGCCTCGCTTCCGGATGTGATCGAGGACGGGACGATCCTCGTCGAGAACGGTCGCATCACGGCTATTGGCAAGGGTCTCGCGATTCCCCTCGGAGTCGAGATCCTCGATCTCGGGTCGGCGGTGATCATCCCGGGGCTGGTGGCGGCAACGACCGGTCTTCTCCCCGAGGCGGGAGGTGACGAGTCGGTGGGAGCGCAATACCGTGCTGCTGACGAGTACGATCCGTTCGGCGACTTCGAGGAGGTTCTGGCCAATGGTGTGACCACGGCCCACCTCTCCCCGGGAAGGAAGCGGCTCCTCTCGGGTACCGGAGCGGTGGTGCGTCTCGGACCCGCGGGTTCGATGCTCGATCCGAGGTCGGACCTCTGCGTCCAGCTCAGCGACGACGCACGGCGGCCTCCTCCTCTGACCGCCGTCCCGTTCCCGTCGTCCTGGGATCAGGAGATCCGGCCGGCCGAGGCCCAGATGCCCCAGTCCAGAATGACGGCCCTGCTCGAGCTCGACCACAGGATCGCCGAGGCGCGGGCGCTCTCCCGGTCCTCCGATGACGTGGGCCCCCGGGCGGCATCCCTGCGTGAGCTGCGCTCCGCCCTGGAAGGCAAGGTTCCCTTCCGCATCGAGGCCCGTGAGGCGTCCGATCTCGCCATGGCCACGAGATGGCTGTCGGAGAGGGGCTTCGTCGGTTACCTCGTGCTGGCGGACGAGGTCGACTCGATCCTCGACGCGGTGCGAGCGGCCCGGCTGCCCGTCGTGCTTCACGTGGAGGCCTCTCGGGACTCCCTGGCGCGCGACGTGGGCCCCCGGCCGGACGACGTGCGCAGCTCGGCGCGGACGGCGCTTCGGCTCCACCGTTCGGGCGTGCCCTTTGCCCTGTGTGGCGACCCGGACGCGAGTCCTCCGCGTCTTCTCCTCGATGCGGCAGCGGCGGTGGCCGAGGGGCTGCCCGAGCTCGTGGCCCTGGAGGCGATCACCCGGAGGCCGGCGGAGATCCTCGGGGTCGACGACGAGGTCGGGAGCCTCTTGCCCGGCCGCCGGGCCGATCTCGTCGTTCTGTCGGGAGAACCCTTTGCCACCACCACCAGCGTGGTCCGGGTCTTCGTGGGAGGCGAGGAGTCGCTGGCTTCCCGCTCCGATGCCGTGGTGGTCAAGGCGGGGACCGTCCTCACCGGCGACGGTACGCGGCTCGACGGTGGGGCGGTCCTCATCGAGGATGGAAAGATCGTGGCCGTCGGTCGCACCGTTCCCCGGCCGCCGGGGTGCCGGGTCATCGACGGTGGGGAGGAGAGCTATCTCACCCCCGGCCTCATCGATGCTCATGGGCATCTCGGTCTGGAGGGAGATCGATCGGCGCCTCCCACCGACATCGCTCTCTGGCAGACGGTCGGGGTGGCGCGCGAGGACTTCGTTCGCGTGGCGAGGAGCGGGGTCACCACGGTACTCCTGGCTCCCTATTCCGCTTCTCCGCGGGGTTCGCAGGTGGCGGCCATCAAGACCTGGGGCATGGATCGGGACGATCTCGTCCTGCGAGGTCTGGCCGGTGTCTTCTTCTCTCCCCGGGAAAACGATCCCCTTCTCGACGCCCGGGCTCTGGAAGGTGCCCTCAAGGCCGGCAAGGCCTACCACGACCAGTGGGTGAAGTACGAGGAGGCGCTGAAGAAGTGGGAAGAGGAGCAGAAGAAAAAGAAGGAGGAGGAAACCCGGAAGAAGGCGGAGGCGGCAAATGGCAAGGACGCCGCAAAGCCGGCCGAGGACAAGAAGGACGCGCCCGAGAAGAAAGCCCCGGAGGAGAAGCCGGACGACAAGAAGGAAGAGAAGCCGGTCGAAGAGGTGAAGAAGGTCGCCGACCCGCTCTCCGGGCGCTGGGACGTCACGCTCTCCGGAGGACCTCTTCCCGAGCCCCAGAAGGGCACCATGCACCTGAAGCTCGAGGGAAACCTCGTCAACGGCAAGATGACGTCGCCCTTCGGGGACGAGGTCATGGTGACGGGAACCCTCAACGGCACACGCGTCGTCCTCGAGATCGACATGGAGACCCCGTTCGGGGCGCCCCGGCTCGAGGCCGAGATCGATCGCGAGGACCACATGACGGGCAAGCTCGCCGTGGGCCCGCTCAACCTCGACTTCGAGGGAACGCGCGTCGAAAAGGACATCGGTGAGATCAAGGTCACCCGGAAGAAGAAGCAGGAGGGGGAGGATGGAAAGCCGGTGGCGCCGGACCGGAAGGAAGACCTCGAACCCTTCCGTGCCCTCCTCACGGGGAAGATTCCGGCGCTGGTGGCGGCGACGAGGGCTCCGTGGCTTCTCGCCTACGCCAAGCTCTTCGCGGAGTACAAGGCCTCGCTGGTATTCCTCGGGGCCACCGCCGCCGATGAGGTGCAGTCGACGCTCGCCGAGCAGAAGATCGGGGTCGTCCTGCCCACGCAGGAGGAGATTCGACGCGGTCGCAAGCTCACCCCCATCGGCGATCTCTACGCCCGGGCCGGGCTGGAGGTGGCCTTCCAGAGCGATGCCGAGGACGGAGCCCGGGCCCTGCGGGCCGGGGCCATCATGGCCGTCCATCGGGGCATGGATGCCTCCGCCGCCCTCACCGCCCTGACCGCGGCGCCGGCTCGCCTGTTCAAGATCGACGACCGGGTGGGGATGCTCGAGAAGGGCAGAGATGGGGATCTGGTTCTTTTCTCGGGACCGCCGCTGGAGTCCGGAAGCCGGATCCTGGCCGTTCTCGTCAACGGAAAGGAGGTGATCGAGCCATGAGGCGACTCAGCATGCGGTCTCTGGCCGCCCTGCTCCTCGTCGTGGGGCTCGGCGTGGCCAAGGTGTCCGGCGACGAGGTTGCCGTCCGCTGCGGCAAGATCCTGACCATGAACGGCGACGACCAGATCATCGACAACGGCTGGATCCTCATCCGGGACGGCAAGATCACCGCGGTGGGGAAGCAGGGGGAGGTGAAGGTCCCCGAGGGGATCACCGTGCTCGATGGCTCGCATCTCTGGGCGGTGCCCGGGTTCATCGAGGGGCACAACCACGTGGGCGGTAGCCTCTGGGATCTCAACGACGGTGTTTTCCTCACCAATCCCGATCTGCGCAGCCTCGATGCCGTGGCGCCGGGGAATGACAACATGAAGACTGCCCTCGCGGGCGGTGTCACCACGGTGCTTCTGATCCCCGGCAGCGGCAACAACATGAGTGGCACGGGAACCCTCCTCAAGGGGGCGGGCGAGACGCTCGAGGACGTGGTCGTCCGCTATCCCGGGAGCCTCAAGATCGCCCAGGCCGGGAATCCCGAGCGGTACTGGTTCGGCGTGCGCCGTGCCTACATGAACTACAACACGCGCCAGACCCTGAAGAAGATGCGCGCGTATCACGACCGATGGACGGCCTACGAGGAGAAGAAGACCGAGGTCAAGCCGGACTACGATCCCTTTCTGCACGACCTGCGCGGGCTGTTCCGGGGCGAGTTTCCGGCCTCGGTCCATACCCAGATCTACCAGGTCGTGATGATGACGATCCTCATGCTGAACGACGAGTTCGGCATCAAGGCGGTGCTCGACCACTCGACCTTCGACGGTTACAAGAACGCACGGCTCATCGTCGAGCGGGACATGAGCGTCATCAACGGCCCCCGTCAGGTCTTTCTCGATTCGACCAGGCGACGCCTCAACGGCTGCGCTGCCATGTGGTGGGGGGGCGGAGTGCGCAGGCTCTCCATCAATACCGACTCCCCGGTGATTCCCGAGGAGGAGCTCTCCTTCCAGGCGGCCATGGCCTGCCGTTACGGCTGGGAGCCCTATGCGGCGCTGCGGGGCCTGACCATCGAGCCGGCACGCGCCCTCGGCATCGACGATCGCCTGGGCTCCCTCGAGCCGGGAAAAGACGCCGACCTCGGCCTGTGGACGGGAGATCCCATCGATCCTCGCTCCGAGTGCACGAAGACCCTCATCGACGGCAAGGTGGTGTATGACGGCTCGAAGAAGAGGCGGTTCTGACCGCAGGCGCGCGGGTAGAGCGCGCGCAGGACTCGTCGTGTTCCTTCTCGCCGGCGGGGCCTTCGGGTCGCGACCGTTGTCCGCCGTGGAGGACGACGATCGGTTCGTCGTCATTCACGCCGGACGCATCCTCACCGTCAGCGGCGAGGAGATCGAGGACGGAACCATCGTCCTTCGGAACGGCGCCATCGATGCCGTGGGCAAGAAGGTCGAGATCCCGTGGGGGGCCGAGATCATCGATGCCAGGGGCGAGGTCGTCATGCCCGGTCTCATCGATCCGAGGAGCCGCTTCTCGCTTCCGCGCTATACCCGCGGTGGCGTCCACTGCGACCTGTCGGTCGTGGGAGAGCTCTACCCCCAGGATCACGACTTCCGCTCCGTGCTCGAGGCCGGTTTCACGACCCTCGGGCTCTATCCCGACGGAGCCGGGTTTCCCGGGCAGGCGGTGGCGGTGCGTCCGGTGAACGGAGGCGTCGAGGCCATGAAGCCCGAGGAAGGGCGTTACGTCCGGGTGACCCTGCTGAATCCCAGCTCGGACAAGAAGGCCTTCATGGACGCCTTCAAGCGGGCAAAGCAGGAGATCGACAAGGTCGACAAGGCACGGAAGGCCTGGGAGGAGAAGAAGAAGAAGGAGGCCGAGGAGGCCCAGAAGAAGGCAGAGGAAGAGAAGAAGAAACAGGGCGAGAAGCCCGAGGACAAGCCCGCCCCCGGGCCGGAGCCCCCGCCGCCGCCGAAGCCGGATCCAGGACCCGATCCCCGGCGGGGTGGAGCTCCCGGGAACGGGACGGAGCCGAAACCCGAGGAGAAGAAACCCGAGGAGAAGAAGGGCGAGGCCAAGAAGCCCGATGTGTTCGTGCCGCCTCCCATCGATCCGGCCTACCAGCCCCTGGTCGATCTCATCCAGAAGAAGGAAGGCGTCCGCCTTCTCGTCGAGATCCAGAACGCGTCGGGCTATCTCCACTATCTCGATGCCATCGAGAGGATCGAGCTCGACGTGGCCACCGAGTTCTACGTCGAGAACCGCCCCGTGCCCGCGAACTTCGGTGGGGGGGGAATCGACCTCGGCGAGGTGGTGGACAAGATCGGGGAGAAGGACCCCCTGGTCGTCCTCAATGCCTACGTCAACAACCGCTTCGTGACCCAGACCCGCTTCAACCTGCCGGCAGAGCTGGTGAAGGCGGGCTGTCGGATCGCCTTCACCCCGCTCTTCGACGGTGGAGAGACCCATGCCGATCTGCGGATGCAGGTGGCGACCCTGGTCAAGTCGGGACTCGGGCGGAAGGAAGCCCTCGAGGCCCTGACTCTGCGCGGTGCCGAGGCGCTCGGACTCGAGTCCACGCTCGGCACCATCGAAAAGGACCGTCGCGCCGATCTCCTGTTCCTCTCCCACGATCCCTTCGACCCACGGGCTCGCGTGACCCGGGTCATGATCGCGGGAGAAACGGTATCCCGGCCGGTGGGGGTGCAGTGATGGCCAGCGCGAGGAGGCTCATCGAAATGTGCGCATCGCTTCGGCCCCTTTTGCTCGTCGCGGCGGTGATCCTGTTGCTGCCCGGCGTGAGCCTTGCCCAGGACCCCTGTCCCGTGTGCAATCCCCGGCTCCAGGAGGAAGAGCCCCCGCCGCCGGCGGCTCCCGACGCTCCCGAGGGCGGGGGCGAGGAAGACGGGCCCGAGACCGAGGAGGACCAGGATCGCTGGCTGGCAGTGGTGGGGGGCGACGTCTACACGGTGAGCGGGCCCGTGCTGCGCGGAGCCACGATTCTGGTCAAGAATCGCACCATCCGGGCCATCGGGACCTCGGTGAGCATTCCCGAAGGGGCCGAGATCATTCCGGCCACGGGGTTCCGGGTCTATCCGGGAATCGTTGCCGTCCGCTCCTCGGGGCTCGGCGCGAGTGGACGGAATCCCGAGGACGCCTTCAACCCCTACGGGTTCAATCTCGTGCTGGCTCTCGCCCACGGGATCACCACCGTGTCCACCGGCGATGCCGCGGTCAAGCTCACCTACGGCAGCCTCGAGGACCATGTCCTCAAGCGCGACCTCTTCGTGCGCGTTCCCCTCGACCGTCGCAACCCGGATCAGCACCGGAAGCTCCGACAGGATCTCGAGAAGGTGCGGGAATACCTGCGTCAACACGAGCGATACGAGCTCCAGAAGAGCCTGGGCGATGAGGAGGCCAAGGAGCCCGACGCCAAGTGGCTCAAGGGGAGCTATGCCGGCTACCTGAAGCTCCTCCGGCGCGAGAAGAAGGGATACCTCTCCGCCACCAGCCGGACCGAGATCCTGACCGCGGCGCGTCTCGCCGCCGACTTCTCCTTCGACCTCGTGATCGAGCGCGCCACCGAGGCCTGGACCATCGCCGACGATCTCGGCCGCTCCGGGGTTCAGGTCGTGCTCTCCGTGCGCCAGGGCCGGCAGCCGGCCGAGGACCCGCGCTCGGTCCAGAAGACGGGATGGACCATCGAGAACGCGAGCATCCTCCACGCGGGGGGAGTGCCTTTCGCGATCATTCCCGAGACCAGCTCCATCAGCACGCTCTTCGGCATCGCGGGGCGGGATCTCCTCGCCATCGCCCAGGAAGCGGGTTTTGCGGTCCGGGGCGGGCTCTCCGAGGAGGCGGCCCTTCGGTCCATCACCCTCGAGCCGGCACGCATTCTCGGCGTCGACGCCCGGGTGGGTTCCCTCGAGGTGGGCAAGGACGCCGACATCATCGTCACCGATGGCGATCTCCTCCACTACAACACCTGGGTGCAATGGGCCGTCGTGAACGGCCGCATCGTCTACGACAAGGAGAAGGAGTCGCTCGTCCGGCACATCCGCTCGCGCCATCCCGAGACGGCCGAGGAGCTGATCCAGTTCTGGCCGCGGCGGCTCGGGGATTCCCCGGGTGGCTTCGGGACCGAGAAGGTGCAGGGCGGCTCGCGGTAGAAGTCGGCACCGTCGCGGGCGAGGATGACAGTTCCGCCGCTCGCGAGGGGGCGAAGAGGTCGGGGGCAGGCGCGCCAACGGCGAGAGGTTCGCTGCGACTTTCCGCGTAGAAACGGCATGGGTCGGGCTGCGTATCTCGTGTCGAAACCCACGAGTCATGTCGCTGCGAACCTCTCGCCGTTGGCGCGCTGGATCGCGGCCTGGCAAGCCATCGGGGTGGTAGGGGAGTGCCTCCGCCGGACGACGGTGGCCGCGCGTCTACCGCTTCGCTCGCGGGTGGTTCTCCCTTCCGCGCGTAAGAAAGGTGCCAGGCACTCTTGTTACCTCTTCGCGGTAGAAGTCGGCACCGTCGTGGGAGGGGGAGGAAGCTCCGCCGCTCGCGAGGGGGCGAAGAGGTCGGGGGCAGGCGCGCCACGGCGAGCAGGTTCGCTGCGACTTTCCGCGCGGCCAGGGCATGGGTTCTGGCTGCGCGGCTCGTGGCGAGACCCACGAGTCATGTCGCTGCGAACCTCTCGCCGTTGGCGCGCCGCCAACGTGATCGGGCAAGCCTTCGATGCGGTGGGCGCAGGAGGATTCGTCTTCCCCCTGGCCCCGCCTTCCCCTTCATCCGGTGCCCGCGACCGTGCCCCTGACCCTTCGCCCGCACTGCCAAACGCGGTGAGCGTGGAGCCGTCCCATCATCGCGAAAGGGGTTCTTTCCCTGACCCTTGGCCCCCGTGGCTGACAGGAGCGACGTGGTCTTGCCTCATCACCGCGGCTTTGCTCTTCCCCTGACCCCTCCTTCTTCCGGAGAGCCGCGTCGTGGGCGAGGGGCCCGTTGCGACACAGAGGAGGCCAGGAGGGAAGAGGGAGCTCACAGAGGAAGAGGTGCAGCGCCGGCCGGAGCGACCGCTGCTGCGAACAGAGAGGGTGAGGAGAGGGCGAGGGAAGCCGTGCCGTCTCCGCCCCCGCCTCCGTCCCCGTTTTCTTCTCTCCCCGCGAACCATCCTTCACCCTTCGTCATCCAATGGGGTAGGCTGGCCTCTCTCTGTCGGACCACCCGGGGAGCCGGGCCGTATTGCCCGGCGAGGGGTGACGGCTCGATCGATCCGGGAGTGACAACCAGGAGGCAGCACCATGCTCCGGACGCTGATCCCTTTCATGGGCGGGATTCTTCTCGGGATTGCCTTGTCGGGAGAGGCCTCGGCCAAGGTCCTCCAGTATGCGGGCGTCTTCGTGGAAGGGAACGTGATTCCTCCCTCGGGCTCCGCCGCAAGCGGGGTGGGAAACTTCATCATCGACACCGAGGCCAACACCCTGATCGCCGAGATCACCATGACGGGCATCATCGGGGATGCCGCTCCCGTCATCCACGGTCCTGCTCCCCCTGGCGTGTCGGCCAAGGCGTTGTTCGCTCTCTCCGAGGGCAACTCCGTCTCGACAGGGACCTGGGACTACGACGAGATGTTCGAGGCCGACCTCCTCGCCGGGCTCATGTACGTCGACATCCACACCGATCTCTTTCCTGCGGGGGAGCTGCGCGGACAGATCCTGGAGGATTGCGGCGCGGGTCGTGTGAACCTCGCCTCGGGCACGGCCCAAGATGTGCTGCGCATCGACGGCAGTGCAGGAGATCCGGGCTGTCGGGAGATCGCGGTGGCGGTGGGCGCCCCGATCACCATCGCCTGCGACGCCTCCGACGCGGGCCCCGCCCAGGGACGCTACGTCATCTGGGCCTGGATCGGAGGGCCGGCGAACCCCACCCTTCTCACGGCCGCGGGAAACGTGATCGGCTGGCTCGCCAATCCCGTTCCCCTCACGGGCGGCTCACCCCAGCCCTTCCGCTGCCTGCGGGGTGGGTTGCCTCGCCCGGTGTGCGGGCCCGTCCCCGAGGTGCCGTCACCGTCCACGGTGCCCTTCTCGGTGCAGCGTGCGAGCGGGGTCGCGATGTCGATCACGTTCACGCTCCAGGGAATCGTCGAGGATGCCGGCGCCGCGAACCCGCTGGGGTTCAGCACCACGAACCTGGTGGTGATCGTGGTGGAGTGAGGCGCGGTCGTCAGGTGGGAGCCGTCCTTGTCCGGATTCCCGGGGCTGCCGAGGAGAGAGCCCATCGCCTCCCGGAGGGCCTCGATTGACCCCGGCCCCCTACGCCTTCTTCGGCAGATCGAACGGCGCCAGCTCCATTCCCTGCACGCTTCCCAGGTCCAGGTTCTCCACGCTCGCCTCGTCGATGAGCTTGCGGATGAGGGCATCGATGGCCGCCCCGCCGATGCCGTGATAGCCGGGCGTCACCACGTGCAGGCTGTTCGGGAGGTGCTCCATTGCTCGCTCGCCCCAGGAGGGAGGAGTGACGGGGTCGAGGGATCCGGAGAGGAGGATGGTGGGGGCCCTGCAGGTGAAGGGCCGCAGGTATTCCTCGGGCACCGGATTGCGGGGCCACAGCTCGCAGGCGTCGAGGGATCGTCGCACCCGCTCTTCCCCCATGAAGGAGCCGGCCACGGTCTCGGAGATGAGATCGGGATCGATTCTCGGCACGTCCTCGGAGCACACGATCGAGAGCAGCATCCCGAAGGCGATCATGCCGCGCAGCGGTCTCTGCTGCTGCAAGGCCTCCTCGAGGAACTTGGTGTAGTGGCCGGCGTGGCACTGCTGGAGGAGCACCGGCACCCGGCGGGCCGTTCCCTGGGAGTAGAGAAAGAGCCGCAGGGCCTCGGAAAACCGGGCCCGCGTGAGGAGAATCGTCACCTTGCCCCGTCCCGCGGGATGGTTGACCTTCACCTGGACCGGCCTCTTCTCCAGCCGCTCCAGGATCTCATCGGTCTTCTCGCGGAGGCCCGGGAACGCCTTCCGGTAGGTGGCATCCCCTTCGACCAGATCGAACACGAGATCCAGTGACCTCTGGGCATCCCTGGGAACGAAGAGAGGCAGCGTGTTCTCGAAGGGAGCGACACCGTTCAGCACCGCGGTCCGCACCCTCTCCGGGTAACGGGCCATGTACATGAGCGCCGCCCGCGTGCCGTAGGAGCCTCCCCAGAGATTGAGGTTCTCGTAGCCGAGCGCCTCACGCACCTCATCGAGGTCGTCCATGGCCAAAGGAGTGGTGTAAAGACGGAGATCCGCCTTGCGCTCCAGCTTCTTGCGGCAAGACAGCACCGCCTCGCGCGACAGGTCGATGCCGAGCCAGCTCCCCGGATCGTCGTCGGTGCCGCCGAGGTCGCACTGGAGAAGGTTGGACTCTCCCGTGCCGCGTTGATCCACGAGCACGATGTCGCGCCTGTCGCGGAGGGGAGATCCCGACCACATGCGGAGGAGGCTCGTCGCGGCTTGCCCCGGGCCGCCTGCCAGCGGAACCACGGGATCGGGAAGAGGATCCCTTCGCGCGGGGATCACCACGAGGTGGAGGTCGATCCGGTGACCCTTCCTTGCCTCACGATCCTCCCACACCGACAGTGTGCCCTCGCGCACCGTCACGTCGGTGCCCTGCAGCCTCTTCTCGGTGAGCCGCAGGCGCGCGGAGAGGGGCTCGGTGGCGCGGGCGACGCCGGCCACGAGCGCCACCGTGGCGAGGAGAAGGAGGGTGCGGCGGGTTATGATCGATCTCCGGCAGGGGGGGGCCGAGGGCGATTCTACCGCAGGAGGGTTGTGAGCGGTAGAAGCTGGCGGGGCGGTGGGCGAGGGGCTCGTTTGGACACAGAGGAAGAGGAGGGAAGAGAAGAGAGTCCAGAGAGAAGAAAGCGCCGGCCGAAGCGGCCGCCGCTGCAAGCGAATGAAGCCAACCGAGAGAGAGTCCCGCTGAAGCGACAACCGTTTCGGTTGTCGCGGCTCCTCTGTGTCCTCCTTCTTCACCTCTCTTATCTCTGTGTCAAAGCGAGCCCCTCGCCCACGACCTCGCTCTCATGGACGCCTCCCCCGTCGCCGCCGCGCCCATCCCACGCACGCCACCGCCAGGATCAGCAGCACCGCCGGCACGACGATCTCGGCCTCGAGCCCGGCCAGGAGCTCCAGCACCCACGGCGGCCGCGCGATCTCGATGCGCAGGGCGAGCCCGGTGGTGGCGAGATCGGCGCCCGTGAACCGCCAGGTGATGGTCTTCATGCCGGCCGAACGATCGTTCTCCTCCCACTCGATGGAGGACAGCTCTCCATCGGTGCTCACGACCTCCATCGGGAGCTCGACCCGGAACGCGAGACGTGAGGAGCCGGCGGCGATTCCTCCCAGGAGGTTGCGGAGGAGACCCTCGCCTCCCTCGCCTGCCCGGGATCCCGGCCCCGGAACCGGATCGATGGTCCGCGTGACGATCAGTGACGTTTCCGTCTCCGTGACCTCGATGCGGTGGCCGGGAAACCCGCGGAGCCGCCGGAGATCCTCGAGGTGCTCGAAGTCGAGGGTGAAGTCGACGACCGTCCGCCCCTCCTCGTCACGGACGCGCACGGATCGCACGAGAAGCGGCCCGGAGGCGAAGAGGCTCCGGACGCCCTCCTCGTCGAAGGGAAGGGGAAGCGCCGGGTCCACGCTCGCCTCGGCGGAGGACGCCGGCCCCGGGGCCGAGTAATGGACGAGGATCTCGCCCGAGCCGTCGGGCCGGATCCGGATCACCTCGTCGTATTCGAAGCAACCTGGGAGCAGGAGGAGCAGCAGGAGGCCGGCGATGGCCCCCACGGCGGTCCCGAATTGGCCCGCCCCGCTTCCGACGGATCTCCCCGGCTGATAGAATCTCTCCTGGCCGAGGTCAGATCCCCGCTGACAGGACGGAGGGACGGTCATCCGTCTTGCCCTTCGGGAATGTGACCCGACAGGAGTGATTGCCCCATGAGATTCGCCTCGATTCCGGACGTCCTCGAGGAGCTGAAGAAGGGTCGTCCGGTCGTGCTCGTCGATGACCCCGACCGCGAGAACGAGGGCGACATCGTCGTCGCCGCCGAGAAGGTGACCCCCGAGCTGGTGAACTTCATGCTCACCCACGCCCGGGGCTGGATCTGCCTCGCTCTCACCGAGGACAAGGCCGACGAGCTCGAGCTGCCGCTGCAAGCCTCCCACAACACGTCCCCGCGGCGCACCGCGTTCACGGTCTCCATCGACGCCCTCGAGGGCACGACCACCGGAGTCTCGGCTCACGACCGGGTCCGGACGATCCTCACCGCCATCAAGGACGGCTGCAAGCCCGAGGAGCTGGCCCGGCCGGGCCACGTGTCGCCGCTGCGGGCCAAGAACGGCGGCGTTCTCGTCCGCACCGGCCATACCGAGGCCTCCGTCGATCTCTGCCAGCTCGCCGGTCTCAAGCCGTTCGGCGTCATCTGCGAGATCATGAACTCCGACGGCACCATGGCCCGGCTTCCCGATCTCGAGGGGTACTGCCAGGAGCACGGGTTCCTGCTGTGCAGCATCGCCGACGTGGTGAAGTTCCGTCATACCCAGGAAAAGCTCGTCCAGAGGCTCGTCAAGGTCGATCTCCCGACCCGGATCGGGGGCTTCGATCTCTGTCTCTATCATTCGCGAGTGGATCGGCTGAATCACGTGGTTCTGTCCAAGGGGCTCGAGTTCAAGGCCGATGACGAGTCGGTGCTGCCTCTCTCTGCCACGGACGAGCCCGTCCTGGTGCGGGTCCATTCCGAGTGCATGACGAGCGACATCTTCGGCTCCATCCGCTGTGATTGTGGGGCCCAGAAGGACGAGGCCCTGCGCAGGATCTCCGAGGCGGACCGGGGCGTCTTCCTCTACATGCGCCAGGAGGGCCGCGGCATCGGGCTCGAGAACAAGCTCCGGGCCTACCTCCTCCAGGACCGGCATGGCATGGATACGGTGGAGGCGAACCAGAAGCTCGGATTTCGGGCCGACGAACGGGACTACGGCATCGGAGCCCAGATCCTTCACGACCTCGGGGTCCGGAAAATCCGCCTCCTCACCAACAACCCCAAGAAGTACGCCGCCCTCCAGGGCTACGGCCTGGAGATCGTCGAGAGAGTCCCCCTCGAGACCAAGCCCACCGACGCCAACCGGGGGTACCTCAGGACCAAGAAGGTCAAGCTCGGCCACATCCTGAGCGAGGTCTGACCCCGTGCCGGGGGAGAGGGGCGCCGGCCGTGGACTGAAGTCCATGCCCCACAGTGGTTTTTGGGGTGGTTTTTGGGCTGGCCCGGAGCGACCCGGCGACCCCTTCGACCTTTTTCCGACCCCCGGGAAGAATCCTCCTTCCCTTGCGTCCAAGGATCGTGCGCTCGCCCGAGCGGGGGACGGATCCCCTGCGGGCCTGCCGCGCGACGTCCGACTACCCAGGGGCCTGAGGCCGGGGCGGGGACCCATCCGCCCGCGGGGGCCGGGCTCGTCGCGGAGGGCCACTTGGAAGACTTCGAGCTGATCCGTCGTTCTCTGGACGGGTCCCGCGAGGCCTTCTCCGAGCTCGTCGGGCGCTACCAGGACCGGATCCTCAACGTGGTGCTCCACGTGCTCGGGGATCCCCATGACGCCGAGGACGTGGCCCAGGAATGCTTCTCCAAGGCTTACCGCAGACTGTCGTCCTTCGACTTCCGGTCGAGCTTCTACACCTGGCTCTACCGCATCGCCGTGAACTCGGCCTCCGACTTCCGGAAGAAGATGCGACGGAGGCAGGCGCTGCCCCTCTCGGAGCTCGAGCTTCCACTCCCCCAGCAGGGGAGCCAGGGCGAGGCTCCCGAGCGAGCCGCGATCCGGAAGGAGCTCGGCGCACGGATTCGCGATCTTCTGGCCGGGTTGCCGGAAAAGTTTCGCACGGTGCTGATCCTGCGGGAGCTCGAGGAGCGCAGCTACGAGGAGATTGCCGCCATCCTGGGCCTCTCCATCGGCACCGTGGAGTCGCGGCTGTTCCGGGCGCGCGCCCGGCTTCGCGAGAAGCTGCGATTTCACCTGAACGCCTGAAACGGAGATCCCGATGAGCACGGATCCCAGGCTACGCACGAACCTGCATCGCCTCCTCGACGGTGAGCTCGACGAGTCCGAGGCGCCGCGCGTGCGTGCGGCGATCGAGGCCGACGCCGAGCTGCGGGCGGAGTACGAGGAGCTCCTCGAGCTCCGCGAGATCTTCCGGGTGGCTCCGCGCGCGCGGGCGAGCGATGGCTTCCGCGAGGAAGTCGTCAAGCGGGTGTTCGAGTCGCCATTCCGGACCGAGGTCTGGCCCCAGGTCCTTCCTCTCATCCGGAGGCTGTCCCTGGCGGCGGGCATCCTCGGCGTCACGAGCCTCGCCTCGGCCAGGGTGGAAGCGGTGGTGCGCCCGGGAGTCCTGTTCCTGCCCGGAGACCCGATCGGGGTCTCGGCGCTCCGACCCGCCCTCGACGACGTGGGACATGCCCTCGTCCGGGGGACCCGTGACGACGGCGAGCTCCTGCTGCGCCGATTCAGCGAGGAGAGTGGCCTCGAGCCAGAGGCGGGTACGACGGAGACTCCGAGATGACCAAGACCGGACGCATACGAGCCTGGATCGTTCTTCTCGTCGTGCTGACCTTCGCTTCCGGGGGAACGGTGGTCTTCGCCCTCCAGAGCCTTCTGAGCCAGGAGGATACCCGGGCCCTTCCCGGGGACGAGTGGCGGGGGGAGCTGGGGCGGAACCTCTCCCTGTCGGCCGAGCAGGACGCGGAGCTGGCGCGAATCCTCGACGAGCAGCGCCAGAAGGCGCGGTCGCTGGTCGAAGGGGCCAGGGACAGCCTGCGCGGCCTGGGGCGGGAGACTGACGAGCGAATCCGGCAGATCCTTACTCCTGCGCAGGCAGGCAAATACCAGAAGCTTCAGGGGAGGAATTGACGAAAGGAGGAGAGCGGCCGGGAATGGTAGCATGAGCCGCTCGCCTCTCTTCTGCGGACCGGGCACGGGTTCTACTCGTGACCCAAGAGGAACACCAGGATGGCCAAGGCCATCGGCATCGAGTACGGAGACCGCGGCTTCAAGATCGTCGAAGCCGAAGGGTCGGCGAAGAAGCTCAGGGTCACTCGCCTCTTCGTCCGGGACATCGATCCCGGAGCCGAGGGAGAGGATTCGCGGGCCGTCGTCCTCCAGGAGCTCCGGAAGACCCTTCGCGAGGAGAAGATCCCTCGTGAGGCGGCCGCCGTGTCGCTGGCCGCAGGCGACTCGATTCTCCGCGAGATCCAGGTCCCGTTCCGGAACCTCGAGCAGATTCGCCGAGTCATTCGCTTCGAGGCCGAGGGACACATCCAGCACCGGTCGATCGACGAGGTCGTGGTCGAGCACCGCAAGGCCGGCGACATCGGCGACAAGAGCCAGGTTCTCGTGTTCGGAGCCGGACGAGATGCCATCCGGGCCAAGATCGACGAGTGCGAGCAGTGCGGCATCGACCCGTTGATGATCGATCTCGATCCTCTGGCCCTCTACGCGGCAGTGACGCTCACCGATGTGGGCGAGCGGATTCCCCGCCTGATGGTCCTCGAGATCGGCGCCACCCACAGCACCGTGCTGCTCCTGAAGGACGGCGAGCTGGTCTCGGCGCGTTGCATCCGTCTGGGCTCGAGCTCGATCGATCACGCCATCCGGCGCGACCTGCAGATTCCGACCCAGGAGGCGGAGAAGAAGAAGCTCCAGCTCCTGGCCCTCAGCCACGCGGGTGGAGGTCCTCTGGAGGGGGCCGGATCGGCCCTGCCCTTCTCCGAGGGCGACGTCCTCCTCGAGGATCCGGAGGAAGAGGAGAAGCCGGAGATCGAGAAGTCCCCCGATGAGCTCGAGACCGAGCTCGTCACCCGCTCGCGCGACGACTTCCTGGCCAAGCTCCACCGGGAGCTGGTGCGCAGCCTTTCGGGCTCGCCGCTGGTCAGGAGGGTCGACGGCATCGCCCTCTGCGGAGGAGGCTGCCGCATCGCGGGCCTTTCCGAGTTCCTCACCGAGAACTTCGCCCCCCGGGTGGAGATCCTGGATCCATTCGCCACCGTGCCCGTGGACGTTTCCCCCGAGGAGGCGGCCGAGCTCGGACCCCGTTGCCTGGTGCCCCTCGGTCTTGCCGCCAAGCTCCTGGGTCACGATCCCCTCCGTACCAACTTCCGTCAGGAGGAACTTCGCTTCCTGCGGCGGTTCGACCAGATCAAGGTGGCCCTGGCCTCCTGTCTCACCCTGGTGCTGATCCTCCTCTGCTTCATGGGGGCGTACTTCTGGAAGCAGCTCCAGGTGGCGAAGGTGCCCTACGAGATCGTGGTGCAGCGGTCGTTCGACATCTACGAGCGCTTTCGCGAGCACACGGTGGGCAAGGTGCCCGAAGGGCGTTTCGAACGGATCTCGAAGATCAAGGAGAAGCTGAGCTTTGCCAGCGAGGACTTCGACAAGCAGCTCGGCAAGTCCAAGGACTTCGCGCCCGTGAAGTCGGGCATCGATCCTCTGATCGCGGTACTCGATGACTTCCTGGCCACCCAGAAGAAGGTCCCCGGGACCATCATCGAGTCCATCGATATCGATCACCGGCTCATCAAGCTCACGGGTTGGGTTCCCGAGGCCCAGTATCTCCAGGTGCTCATTGATCGCATGGAGGAGTCCAAGGTGACCAACGGGCAGTACCAGGCCATCAGCCCTGGTCCCACCCGGAGCTCACCGTCGGGAGTCATCCGGTTCGACAAGTTCGAGGTCTTGAGAACCGGAGCCAAGTAGCGAGGGCGGCATGTTCGGACTCGGAAAAAAGAAGAACACCATGATCGAGGAACAGCTTCCCGTTCCTTTCGACGAAGGCGAGCTCTCCGCCGAGTTCGAGCCCGAGGCCGATGCCGCCTTCGAGCGCCGACCCACCGGACGCGACCCCTACAAGCTTTACACCATCGTCGTGTCGGCAGTGGTCGTGATCCTGGGGGCCCTGATCTTCTACACCGCCAAGCTCGTACGCGACTACGAGACCCGGATCGACACGGCGATGCGTGACTACTCCGAGGTCTACGAGCTGGGGAAGCTGCTCGACGAGAGCCTGAACAAGATGGGTCCGGATCGCGGCAAGGGGCTCGGCGTCGAGACGGGCTTCTTCTACGAGAAGGCGAGCGAGAGCGGTATCCAGAGTCGCGCCATCAAGGCCGTCGACCGGAGGCCCACCAAGGGCAGCGGCTACACCGAGTGGACCTACACCGTCACCTTCAACGAGCCCCTCACCCGTCAGCAGGTGGCCAACTTCCTCTACAACGTCGAGGCGAGTCACCCCGTCCTCAAGGCCGCCGACATCAAGATTGCCGGGGCCAACAAGCCCGAGGACAAGTCCGACCTCTGGACCTGCACGTTCAAGTTCAGGTACCGGGAGCCCGAGCGCTAGCTAGGGGTCCACCCGGGTTGACATCCTCCCCGCCGGTGGGGTAGCCTCGGGGAGGACGGATGTTGATCGGGGGTCGGCTCCGCGCGAGCGGAGATCGGAGGGTTCCGGAGAGCCGGAACCCAGTACGGGGGATATCGACCGTGGACCGTCCGACCGACCCCGGGCTCGTCGAGCTCGACCTGCGTCCTCGTCTTCTCCTCGTGGTCGGGGCATTGCTCCTTTGCTCCTGCCCCCGGCGCGACGTGCTCACTTCGAGCTCGCCAGAGGTCGCTCCGGCGCCGGAGGCCTGGATCGGTGATCTATCCCCGATTCCTTCCGCAGCCTGGAGCAGCGAGCGCGTCGCCCACCTCCTCGAGCGCGTGGCCTTCGGAGGCGATGCCGCGAACGCTCGTCGCCTGACTTCCCTCGGTCCCGAGGCCGCCGTCGACTGGCTCCTGGATCTCGATTCACGCAGGGAGTCCCTCCCTGCCTTCGCGGATGGCCGCCTGTTCGAGATCGTGAGACCGCCTCTCCACCCCAATCCAACCGATGCCTTCACCCGTGCTCTCGAGGGTGAGGAGGTCTACGGCGTCAAGCGCGCGTCCGACGGCTTGCCTCCCCTCCAGGAGGTGCTGGAGAGGATCTATCTCCGCCGCTACGGCAACCAGGCGGAGACCCTGCGCCTCGAGCGCTGGTGGGCGGAGCGGATGCTGGTCGCGACGTGCCCGGTGGAGGAGAGGATGGTTCTCTTCTGGCACGACCACTTCGCAACCCGGGCCTCCAAGGTGGCCGACTACCGGAAGATGCTCCTCCAGATCGGGCTGTTCCGCCGTCACGCTCTGGGCAACTTCCGCGAGCTCCTCCGGGCAGTTCTGCGCGATCCTGCTCTGTCCGTGTTCCTGGATCATTGCGGGAGCGTGAAGGGTCGGGCGGTCGAGAACCTCGCCCGCGAGGTCATGGAGCTCTTCGTGCTCGGGGTGGGGCACTACACCGAGGCGGACGTGCGGGAGATGGCCCGTGCTCTCACCGGATGGACGCTCGATCCCGAGACCGAGCTCTTCTGCCGGTTCGACCCGGAACGTCACGACGACGGAGAAAAGCGCATCCTCGGGGAGGAGGGACGATTCGGCACCGACGACGTCGTGGACATCCTCCTCCGGCAACCCCAGGCGGCACGCCACCTCGTCACCTGCCTCTATGAGTCCTTCGTACGGGAGGATCCTTCTCCCCGGGTCATCGACGGGCTGGCATCGCTACTCGAGAGATCAAACTGGGAGATCCGGCCCGTACTCCGGACGCTCCTTCTGTCCCGGGACTTCTACAGCACCGCCACCATCGGGGCTCAGATCAAGGGCCCGGTGCACTTCGTGGTCTCGACCTGCCGCAAGCTGGGCCTCACGACGCTTCCTGCCGACTTTCACGCGGTCTGCTCCCGTCTGGGGCAGGTGCTGGGTTATCCCCCGAGCGTCGCCGGGTGGGACGAGGGCCGGAGCTGGATCAATACCGTCACCCTCGAGGAGCGAGAGGTCTTCGTCCGACGGCTCCTTGGTTTCTCTCCCTCGTCTCCCGCCCGCGGGCGCCGGCATTCCCCCGGCATGAGTGACCACGAGAGCGTGGACGCCGAGGGACTCGCTTCCGTCTCGCTGGAGAAGATCGGGCGAGACGTTTCTCGGGAAGGGGTACGGGGTGGCCCCTTCGACCACAGGGTGGCGCGGAGGAAGGCGGCGGTCCGGGTCTCCGAATGGCTGGCCCCCTCGGAAACGCGGTCGCCCCGCTTCGAGCTCACCGGGCTGCTCGCGGGCACGGGGACCGTGTCGGCCGATGAGGTGGTGAGCGCCTTCCTGGAGCGGTTCGTCACCTTGCGGGTGAGCGAGGCCACGCGAGAGACTCTCGTCGCTCTGGTCAAGGATCGGCTCGGAGAGCATCGTCGCGCGGGCGATCCGCGAACGGAGGAGGTGCTCCGGGAGCTCGCCCTTTTCATTCTCACCTTGGCCGAGTACCAGGTTTCCTAGGAGACAGCTCATGAGTGTGCGCCGCGTCGAGAAGGGAGCCGGGTCGCCGACCATCCGCACGACCTTGCCTCGTCGGGAGTTTCTTGCGCGCTCGGCTCTGTACGGGCTCGGCCTCACCGCCACCATGCCTCTCTTCCTGAGAAGGGCCTGCGCTCTTCCCGGATCCGGACGGGTCAACAAGGGTGAGCGCATCCTGATCGTCCTCGAGCTCACGGGTGGCAACGACGGTCTCAACACCATCGTGCCCTTCGCGGACGAGTACCATCGACTGCGTCCGACTCTGGCCATCCCTCGCGGGGAGTGCCGACGACTCGACGACCACTTCGGGCTCCATCCCGTCCTCGCCGGGCTCGAGCGGCTGTACGGCGAGGGACGGCTGGCCATCGTCCAGGGCTGCGGGTATCCGAGGCCGAGCCTGTCCCACTTCGAGTCCATCCGCTTCTGGCACACCGCTGCCCCTCATGCGCATCAGGACCGGGGATGGATCGGCAGGATCGCTGACTCCCGGTACCCTTCCCCCCATCCAGGCCTCCTCTTCCAGCTCGGTACCACCCAGTCCCTGGCCGTGACGGCGCATCATCACCTGCCGCTGGTGTGTGAGAACGCCACCCGTCTCGGGGTCGCCTCGCGGAGCGACCCACCCCGGCGTCGACAGGCCCTGGAGAAGCTGCGGCGTCGGGAGAGCGTGGCGAGTGGCTCGGCGGTGGACTACGTATGCGGGGTGGAGACCACGGTTCTCGAGGTGGCGGCCCAGGTCCGCCAGACCTGCCAGTCCTACCGGACCCCGTGCCAGTACGGCGGCTCCGACTCCGGGCCGGGACTGAAGCTCCGACAGGTCGCGGCCCTGATCAACGCCGGATTTCCCACCCGCTTCTTCTACCTCAACGTCCCCGGGTTCGATACTCACGCCGACCAGCGGGATCTGCATGCCCAGTGTCTCCACGTGGTGGACCGGGCCCTCTTCGAGTTCTCGCGCGATCTCGAGCGCATGGGGCGGGCGGAGGACGTGGCCATCGTCGTCTTTTCGGAGTTTGGCCGGAGGCCGCGAGAGAACGTGGGGGCGGGGACCGACCATGGCACCGCTGGTCCTGTCCTCGTCATCGGACCCCGGGTCAAGAGCGGCCTGCTCGGCGTGGCGCCGAGCCTCCAGGACTTCGACGCGGGGGGGAACCTTCGCATGACCACCGACTTCCGACGGGTCTACGCGAGCGTCATCGAGGGCTGGCTCGGCATGGAGGATGCCGCGGCGATCCTGGGAGAGAGCTTCGAGCCACTCGATCTCTTCGCCTGAGGGTGTGCGAGCGCATCTCGAACGGTGAGGGATCGTCGATCGTCTCAGCCCGCGGGGGCCGCTTCCCTCTTCCGGATTTCTTCTTCGGTTTGCTCGGCGAGGAGGTGGGACTTCCAGAGTCCCATCCGGTGCAAGGCGAACCTGCCCACCATGCCCATGGTTTCGAGGCCGTAGCGGGTCGATCGCCGGAGGTTGATGGAGGAGGCCTCGGGCATGTAGCGGACGGGCACGGGCACGTCGCCGATGCGGAATCCGAAGTGCACGCACTGGACGAGGAACTGGCTGTCGAACACGAAGTCGTCGGAATTCCTCTCGAACGGGAGCCGCTCCAGGACCTCGCGCTTGTAGGCCCGGTAGCCCGTGTGCCACTCGGAGAGGTTCTGACCCAGAACGAGATTCTCCACCATGGTCATGAAGCGATTGGCGAAGTACTTGTAGGTCGGCATCCCGCACTCCAGCGCCTCGCGCCGGGTGCGGATCCTGGACCCGAGAACCACGTCGCAGATGCCCGCCTCCAGGAAACCCACCACGTAGGGCAGGAGGCGGCTGTCGTACTGGTAATCGGGGTGGATCATGGCCACGATGTCGGCCCCCCGAGCCAGGGCCTCCCGGTAGCAGGTCTTCTGGTTGGCTCCGTAGCCCCCGTTGCTCTCCCGCTGGATCACGGTCAGGCCGAGCTTCTTCGCCACCTCCACCGTGCGGTCCTTCGAGCAGTCGTCGACGACGATGATCTCGTCGGCGGAGCCGGGAGGGATGTCCTGCACGGTCTTCTCGAGCGTGGTCGCCGCGTTGTACGCGGGCATGACCACGATGACCTTGGACGAGCGGGGCCAGGGCCCCGGGGACGCGCTGTCACTTGCGGGCATGGAGCCGGCTCCTGTCGGGTGGGCGGGGTTGGACCCGGGCGGGGGAAATGGGTTCCGAGGAGGGGATCCGGAGCCCGTCACCTCCTGGCCCTCATCGTCGTCGTTTTTCGACCCTGGAACTCCCTCAGTGCACTCCCCGTGGGCCCTTTCGATCGGGCCACTCTTGCCGGCGGTCCCTCGGCCACGAGCCGACCTCCCTCGTCTCCGCCCCCGGGTCCGAGGTCGAGGATCCAGTCCACCTGGGCCAGGACGTGGAGGTTGTGCTCGATCACGATGACGGAGTGGCCCTTGTCCACCAGCGCTCGCAGCACCGAGAGGAGGCGCTCGATGTCGGCCAGATGGAGGCCGGTCGTCGGCTCGTCGAGGATGAACAGGGTCGGCGTCCGGTTCGGGCCCCCGAGCTCCGCGGCGAGCTTGATCCTCTCCGCCTCGCCGCCCGACAACGTGCTCGAGGTCTGGCCCAGGGTGAGGTAGGAGAGCCCCACCTCGTCCAGAGTGCGCAGGTAGGGCTCGATCCGGGGGAATTTCGCGAAGAAGTCGCGAGCCTCGGCGATGGTCATGTCGAGGACATCGGCGATGCTCTTGCCCCGGTAACGGACGTCGAGGGTCTCGGCGGTGAAGCGCCTTTCTCCACACTCCGCGCAAGGCACCGACGCATCGGGAAGAAAGCTCATCTCCAGTCGCAGCCGTCCCTGCCCCCGGCAATTCTCGCAGCGTCCGCCTTTGATGTTGAACGAGAAGCGCCCGGGCTCGTAGCCACGCAGCCGCGCCAGCTCGGTCATGGAGAAGAGCCTTCGGATCTCCCCGTAGAACCCCACGTAAGAGGCGGGGATCGAGCGGGAGGTGCGTCCGAGGGGAGACTGGTCCACCTCCACCACCCGGTGCACGTTCTCCATCCCCTCGATGTGGCCATGACGCCCGGGGCGACCGGCATGCTGTCCGAGACCCCGCTTGAGGCTGCGGTAAAGGATCTCGCGCACGAGCGTGGTCTTGCCCGAGCCCGAGACCCCCGACACCCCGACGAGGCGTTGCAGGGGAAAGCGCACGTCGATGTGGCGGAGGTTGTGCTCGTTCGCCGAGCGGACCACGACCGAGGCTTCTGCTTCCGCGGCACCCTTCGAGAGGGAGATCCTCCGGGCCAGGCATCGACCCGTGAGCGATGCCTCGCTGGCCAGCACGAGGGAAGGTGCGCCCTTCGCCACCACCTGGCCTCCTTCCGTGCCGCCCCCCGGACCGAGCTCGATGAGATGGTCGGCGGCCAGGATCGTATCGGGGTCGTGCTCCACCACCACCACGGTGTTCCCGTCGTGACAGAGCTCTCGCAACGTCGACACCAGCTTCTGGTTGTCCCGGGGGTGGAGGCCGATGGTGGGCTCGTCGAGCACGTAGCCTGCTCCGGCGAGACGCGATCCCAGCCCGGCGGCAAGCCTCACCCGCTGGGCCTCTCCCCCGGACAGGCTGTCGGCGGGGCGGCCGAGGGTGAGGTAGCCGAGCCCCACCTTCTCGAGGAACGACAGCTTGGTGACGACCTCGTTCACGAGGTCCCGGCCGATCGCGCCCCGTCTTCCTTCGAGACGGAGCGCGGAGAGGGCCGCGTGCGCGTTCTTGACCGACAGGGCGGCCAGGCCATCGATGGCGTGGCCCTCGATCTTCACCGCGCGCGATGCGTCACGAAGACGTCCTCCTGCGCAATCGGGACAGCTCCTTTGCGACGTGAACGACTCGAGGTGACGGGCCATGGCTTCGTTCCCGTCTTCCGCCAGGCGCAGGAGCTGGGGCACGATCCCGTCGAAGTCTCCCGGTTCTGCGGTGGTCCTGCGTCGCCGCCTCTTCTTGCGGGAGCGTCGCTTCTTCCCGGTCCGGGCGGGAAGGTCCACTTCCACGGGTCCCAGGAGGCTCTTCCGCACCGATGTGGGGAGGCTCGCGAAGGGGACATGGCCATCGGCCAGGGTTTTCTTGATGGCCTGGCCGAGGATCTTGCGCCTCTGGGCCCGGGTGAACGGTCCGGCTTCCAGGAAGAGAAGGGCGCCCTCGTCGAGAGACCGCTCCCCGGCCACCAGGAGGTCGGGATCGAGAAAAGCAAAGACTCCCTTCCCGTCGCAGGCCTGGCACTTGCCGCGGCGGCTGTTGAACGAGAAGTCGCGGGGGTCGAGCTCGTCGAAGGAACGGCTGCAGCGCCCGCAGGAGCGATGGGTGCTGAAGAGCTCCTCCGCCCCCGTCTTCTCCGAGCTCACCACCACCACTCCCTTACCGAGATCGAGGGCACGCTCGAGCTCGGACCGGAGGGGACCCTTCGCTTTTCGTTCCACACGCAGCAGGGCCACCGCGAGGTCGACGTCGTGCTCGACGTGACGATCGGGAGGCACCCACTCCGCGAGCGCGACGATCTTGCCGTCGATGCGCACCGCGGGCAAGCCGAGCTTCCGGGCCCGTTCCACCACGCCCTTGTGGAGACCCTTCCGGGCACGAATCACCGGTGCCGTCAGCCACACCGATTGTTTGTCGAAGCGGCGGCGGATCCTTTCCTCGATGGCGTCGCGGGAGAGGGGCTCCACCCGGATGCCGCAGTCGGGGCAGGTCTGGTCGCCGATGCGGGCAAAGAGGAGGCGGAGGTAGTGCCAGATCTCGGTCACGGTGGCCACGGTCGAACGTGCCCCGCCCTGGCTGAGACGCTGCTCGATGGCGATGGTCGGGGGAAGTCCCAGCAGCAGGTCCACGTCGGGGCGCGACCCCTTCTGCACGTACTGCCGCGCGTAGGCGGAGAGGCTGTCGATGTACCGCCGCTGGCCCTCGGCGAACAGGATGTCGAAGGCGAGGGTCGACTTGCCGCTGCCCGAGGGGCCGGTCACCACCGTGAGCTTTCCCCGGGGGATCGCCACGCTCACGTCGCGGAGATTGTGCTCCCGCGCCCCGAGGACAAGGATCGATGGGGAGGTGGGGTCGTGGTGCTCCTGGACGAGAGGATGCCCGCTACCCGGGTCTTCGGCCACGACGAGGGTGTCGGCTTCCACCGAGACGTGGCCCGAGAGATGGGCTGCGAGGTGGATGCCGGTGGCGGTGGCGGCCCTCCGGAGCGCAGCGGTGGGTCCTTCGAAGACGAGACGCCCGCCCCCCGGTCCCCCCTCCGGCCCGAGCTCGAGGACGTGGTCGGCGCACGCGATGAGCTCGAGGTTGTGCTCGATGACCACGACGGTGTGACCGACCTGCACGAGCCGATCGAGGGCGGCCACGAGCACCCGCACGTCCGCCGGGTGGAGCCCGGTGGTGGGCTCGTCGAGGACGAAGAGGATGGGGGGCGAGGTCCGTGCGCGCTTCGGCCCCTTGCCCCCGCCGAGCCTCGCCGCCAGCTTGACCCTCTGCCCCTCGCCTCCGGAGAGGGTGCTCAGGGGCTGCCCCAGGCGAAGGTAACCGAGCCCGACGTCGCGAAGGGGCTGGAGGGCGGCGAGAACGCGGGCCTCGTCCATGAAGAGGAGCATGGCCCGCTCCACGGTGAGGTCGAGGATGTCCGCGATGCTGTGGTCACGCCAGCGCACCTCGAGGACCTCTCTGCGGAATCTCCGCCCGAGGCACTCCTCGCACTGCACGTGCACGTCGGCCAGGAACTGCATCTCGATCCGTTCGCAACCGTCTCCCTCGCAGGTCTCGCACCGCCCTCCGGGCACGTTGAACGAGAAGGTCCCCGGGCCGTAGCCTCTCTCCACCGCGAGAGGAGTCCGGGCGAACAGCTTTCTCACCGGATCGAGGGCGCCACTGTACGTGGCGGCGTTTCCGCGCGGCGTGGTGCCGATGGGCTTCTGGTCGACGACACAGACCTCGCCCAGATGGGAGGCACCCTCCACACCATCGTGCCGCGCCTCCTCGTCCGTCGAGGGTCCCTCGCCGGGAGCGAGGATCTCCTGCAGCGCGGGCACCAGGGTCTCGACCACCAGGGAGCTCTTGCCCGACCCCGAGACGCCGACCACCACCACGAGGCGGCCCAGGGGGATCACCACATCGAGACCTGTCAGGTTGTGAGTGCGGGCTCCGCGGAGTCGCAGCACCGGCCCCGCGCTGACGGGAAGGGGCAGGCGGGCCACCTCCCGAGCGCGTCCCGGGGCCTTCTTGCTCCGGGAAAGGAGGAAGGGAGCGGTGAGCGACTCCGCGCAGAGCGCGACCTCATCGGGGCTTCCCTCCGCGACCAGGTTGCCGCCCCCCTCTCCCGAGCCCGGTCCGAGGTCGATGATCCGATCGGCGTGGCTCATCAGCTCGGGGTCGTGCTCCACCACCACCACGGTGTTCCCTGCGCGCTTGAGATCCTGCAGTACCCGGAGGAGGCGGATGTTGTCGCGCGGATGGAGCCCGACGCTGGGCTCGTCGAGCACGAAGAGTGTGTTCGACAGCCTCGAGCCCAGGGCCGTGGTGAGATCGACCCTTTCGATCTCACCGCCCGACAAGGTGCGGGAGGAACGGTCGAGGGTGAGATAGGGAAGGCCCACGTCGCGAAGGCAGCAGAGGCGCGACAGGAGCTCCTTGCGCACGATCTCCGTCGTGGCTGCTCCTTCGGAATCGAGCGTCCGCGCCAGCTCCTCCACGAAGTCGAGCGCAGCCTCGGCGGTCAGGGTGTGGAATGTGCTGATGTCGATTCCGCCGACCTCGTAGCAGAGAGGGGCCGGTCTGAGCCTCTTGCCACGGCACGCCGGGCACTCCGAGTATCTCCGGTAGCGCGAGAGGAGGATCCGGATGTGCATCTTGTAGGTCTTGGTCTCGAGCCAGCGGAAGAAGCCGGCGATGCCGGGGTACGCTCCCTGGCCGTGGAAGACCAGATCGATCTGCTCGGGGGGGAGCGCCGACCAGGGCTCGTGGGTGGAGATCCCGGTCTGCTCGCAGAACCGCAGCAGGGCCGCTCGCTCTTTCCGGAACCGTGGCGTCGTCCACGGCTTGATCGCGCCCTCGCTCAGGCTCTTCCTCGGATCGGGTACGACCTTCCTCGGATCGATGCCGAGAACGCGCCCGAAGCCGGTGCACGTCGGGCAGGCCCCGACGGGGCTGTTGAACGAGAAGAGGTGGGGCTTTGCCGCCGGAAACGCGATGTTGCAGTCGGAGCAACGCAGCTCCATGGAGTGGATGTCGCGGGAGCCGTCGTCGAGGATCACCACCGCCTCGCCCTGACCGAACCGGAAGGCCGTCTCCAGGGAGTCGACGATTCTCTTTCGCTTCGGCTCTTCCACCCGGACACGATCCACGAGGACGTCGACCGGGCGGACCTCGCCTTTCGGGAGCAGGGCAAGGAGATCGTCTCCCGAAATGAACGTGACGGGAGTGCTCTGTCCCTGCGGGATGATCCTCCGGAAGCCGAGGCGGAGGAGCTCCTCCCCCAGGAGGGAGGCCTCGGAGGGGGGGATCCGCCGGGGGAAGGCGATGAGGGCCGTCTTCCCGTCCGGGAGCTCTTCGGCCACGCGTCCGGGGCTCGTGGGGAAGACCGTCTTCCGGCAGCCCGGGCACCGGGGGGTGCCAGCCCGGGCCCACAGCAGCCGGGCGTGGTCCGAAATCTCGGTCATGGTGGCCACCGTGGAGCGAGCTCCCGAGGAGGGAGGTCTCTGTCCGATGGCGATGGCGGGGGGAACACCCTCGATGGAGTCCACCTTGGCCCGGTCCATGCGATCGAGAAACTGCCGGGCGTAGGCGGAGAAGCTCTCGACGTACCGGCGCTGGCCTTCCGCGTACAGGATGTCGAAGGCCAGGCTGGACTTGCCGGATCCGCTGGGTCCCGTGACGACGGTGAGCGAGCGGTGAGGGATCGATACGTCGAACCCTTGCAGATTGTTCTGCCGCGCGCCGTGCACCCGGATGGTGTCCGTGGCGGTTCGGTGAGGGCGACTTGCCATGGCGGTCGGGGTCAGGTCCGGCCTGCCGCGCCGTCCTTCCACCAGGCGACCAGGGCGCCGAGGCGGCCAGCCCGAAGCTCGGAGACGAGAAAGGCTCCAAGCCCTTGAGCGGTGGGTGTTTTCAGCAGGGCCAGGTTCCGTTCGAAGAGCTCGAGGGCCTGGTTCCGTCCCTGGGCCACGAGCTCGAGGGCCTGGAGGGCGCAGTCGAGCCGATCGGCGTCGCGAGCGATTCGGGACTCCATCGTCTCCTGGGACCTGTACTCCTCGTGGATGGACAGCACGGCGCTCCTGAGTGGCTGAGGGAGAGGCCGGATCTGGTCGCCCAGGCAGGCCCCCTCGGCTTCCTCGAGCTTGTGCAGGTACTTCTTGCCCTGGGGGGTCAGGTCCCCCATCCGGGTCTCGTGGGCGTCGTGGAAGGCCAGCAGGGAGGCCACCCGGTCGGGGTTGGCCCCCTCGAGGGTTGCGAGGGCGTACCCGAGAACGGTGGCCCGGTGGCAGTGCTCGGCGACGCTCTCGACGCTCTCGGACGTGATCTTGCCCCAACCCGCACGGGGAATTCGCTTCAAGGACCCCAGCTCGATCAGGTAACGAGCGACCTCTCTCATCCCGGAACCTCACTCCAATCCACGGGGCACGAAAGGCGGCCATGTTAGCCAGGTTTGGCGGGGAAACCAAGGAGTTGCGCCCCGGGAGAACAGGCGTCTGGCGGCGTGCCTCCGGGGCACACTTCCGGGCCCGAAAACCCTCCGACTCGGCGGCCCGTCTGGTCGATGAGGTGAAGGGTCGTGAGGCTCCGATGAGCCCGACCCCCGTCGTCTTCCCGACCCCAGGAGAGATCCCCGTGATCAGCAAGCGGACGCTCCTCGCCGGATCCTTCGCCACCACGGCGCTGGTGCTGGCCGTTCTCGTGACCTTCCAGCTCGTGGCCACCTCCGGCCTCGGATCGGGAAGAAGCCCCGGTCAAGGGCCTCGAGCCGTCTTCGTCGAGTCATCCCTCTCTCTGGGCAAGGTGCCGCAGTGGCAGGTCCTCGAGCTGAGCTTTCCCGTGCAGAACGTGGGCAAGGCGGATCTCGTCCTTCAGCCGGACGTGGCCAGCTCATCGGACCAGGGTCGGGCCAGTGTGAAGGACACGAACATCGCGCCCGGAAGCACCGGAGAAGTGTCGGTGCGCATCGACGTGGGACAGCTCGAGGGCCCGCAGAAAGTGCTCTTCGTGGTCAAGACCAATGACTCCGAATCACCGACGGTGTCCCTCCAGATCGAGTTCGACGTCGAGGGTCGGTTCTGGGTGGAGCCCCGCTCCATCGCCCTGGGCGCCGTGGCTCCCCAAGGCGACATCCCTCCCCGGTTGGTCAAGGTGAGGTGGCAGAAGCAGCGGAAGGTCGTGCTCAAGGGAGTGACCTCCAACGACACCTGGGTCCAGGTGTCGAGCCGTCCGTTCGCGGAAGGGGCAATCGAGGGAGTGGACCTCGAGTTGACCTTCGGTCCCTTCGAGGTGGACTCGCAGGTGGACTACTCCAGGTCCCTCCGGACCACGATCGAGATCGAGACCAACCAGGACTCCAACCGCAAGGTCCTGATTCCCGTCACGGCGAGCCTCCAGCGAGCGGTGGTCATGGCGCCGCGCATCCTCGAGCTGGGGGTGGTGGGGGTGGGCCAGAAGCTGCACGACGTGATCGACGTTCGCTCGGTCACGGGTCAGCCGTTCCGGATCCTGGAGGTGACGAGCAGCGCCCCCTACATCCGCACCCAGGTGGAGGAGGTCGTTCCTGGCCTGCGCTACTCCGTCAAGCTCTGGATCGAGCCCCTCGAACCCCTGGGCGCGGTGGAGACGGTGATCACCGTCAAGACCGATGCGCCGTTCTGCGAGGAGCTCGGGTGTCGCATCACGGGGGTGGTGAACCCGTAGCTTGCCTTCCGGCTCAGCCCTCGGCCTCGCGCCCCACGACCTCCAGCTCCGCGCCCGGGACCTCGTAGTAGTCCTGCAGAGCCCGGACCGTGATCTCGCTCTTGATGAGGGCCTCGATGCCGCTCACCGAGGCCTGGGCTCCGGCGATGGTGGTCACCACGGGGATTCCCTGCATCACGGCCAGGGAGCGGATGCGCGCCTCGTCCGTTCTGGATCCGGGGCCGCTGGGTGTGTTGATGATGAGCGCGATGTCGCGGTTCTTCAGCACGTCGGTCACGTCGGGCCTTCCCTCGCCGATCTTCATCACGAGATCGGCCTCGATGCCGTGCTGGCGGAGCACGGCATGGGTGCCGCGGGTGGCCACCAGCCGGAAGGGGAGTCGTGAGAGCCGGCGGGCGATGGAAACCACCTGGCGCTTGTCGGCGTCGCGGACGCTGAGGAGGATCTTGCCCGAGGCGGGAAGGGCGTTGCCGGCGCCGAGCTGGGCCTTGGCCACCGCGGTGCCGAGGTCGTGATCGATTCCCATGACCTCGCCCGTCGACCTCATCTCGGGACCGAGGATCACGTCGGAGCCGGGGAACTTGCGGAAGGGGAAGACGGGCGCCTTCACCGCATGGTGGGCGGTGGGGGCGATGTCGGTCACGCCGAGCTCACGCAGGGTCTTTCCGACCATGACCATGGCCGCGATCTTGGCGATGGGGATCCCCACGGCCTTGGATACGAAGGGGACCGTTCTCGAGGCTCTCGGGTTGACCTCGATCACGTAGACCTGCTCGTTCTTCACCGCGAACTGGATGTTCATGAGGCCGACCACCTTGAGCTCGTGGGCGAGGGCTCGCGTCTGCTCGGTGATCTCCTGCACGACCTGGGCCGAGAGGGTGTTGGGAGGCATGATGCAGGTCGAGTCCCCGGAGTGGACTCCGGCCATCTCGATGTGCTCCATGATGCCCGCCACCACCACGTCCTGGCCGTCAGCCACGGCGTCCACGTCGACCTCCACCGCCTCGTCGAGGAACTTGTCCACGAGAACGGGATGTTCCGGCGAAGCGGAGACCGCACGCTCGAGGTACTCCTTGAGCAGGCTCTCGTTGCCCACGATCTCCATGGCGCGTCCGCCGAGGACGTAGGACGGTCGGACCATCACGGGATAGCCGACGCGCGAGGCGATCTCGCGGGCCTCGACGTCATTGGTGGCGATTCCACTCGGCGGCTGCATGAGCCCGAGCCGGGACAGGAGGGCCGCGAAGCGTTTTCGATCCTCGGCGAGATCGATGGAGTCGGGAGAGGTGCCCAGGATCGGCACCCCGGCCTCGCCGAGGGCCCGGGCCAGGTTGAGTGGAGTCTGGCCACCGAACTGCAGGATCACGCCGTGAGGCCGGATGCGGTCGCAGATGTCGAGGACGTTCTCGCGGGTCAGCGGCTCGAAGAAGAGCTGGTCGCTGGTGTCGTAGTCGGTGGACACGGTCTCGGGGTTGGAGTTGACCATGACCGTGATGTAGCCGATCTCGCGCAAGGCGTAGACGGCGTGCACGCAGCAGTAGTCGAACTCGATGCCCTGGCCGATGCGATTGGGGCCGCTCCCCAGGATCATCACCGTCTTGCCCTCGGGCCGGACGTACTCGTCCTCCTCCTCGTAGGTGGAGTAGTAGTAGGGCGTCGAAGCGTCGAACTCGGCACCGCAGGTGTCGACCCTCTTGTAGGCGGGAAGAAGGCCGCGTCGCTTCCTGTCTTCGCGCACCGCGAACTCGCTGCTGCCGAGGAGGGCGGCGAGCTGGGCATCGGAGAAGCCGTATCGCTTGGCCTCGTAGAGGCGGTCGTCGGACACCTTCTCCAGGGATCCGGCCGCGGCGAGTCTCCGCTCGACGGCGAGGATGCGCTCGATCTGGTGCAGAAACCACGGGTCGATGCCCGTCTCGCGGGCCACATCGTCGCGACTCTCTCCCCGGATGAGAGCCTCCCTCACCGCGAAGATCCGCTCCGCGCGTGGCACCCGGAGGGGGGAGGCCTCGCTTCCGGGCGCCGCCGCCTTGCCGTGGAGGCCCGACCGTCCGATCTCGAGACCCCGTAATGCCTTCTGCAGAGCCTCGGGAAAAGTGCGTCCGATGGCCATGGTCTCGCCCACCGACTTCATCTGGATGCCGAGGGTCGGGTCCGTGTCGGGAAACTTCTCGAAAGCCCAGCGGGGGAACTTGACCACGCAGTAGTCGATGGTGGGCTCGAAGCAGGCCGGCGTCTTCTTGGTGATGTCGTTGAGAATCTCGTCGAGGGTGTAGCCCACGGCGAGCTTGGCCGCGAACTTGGCGATGGGGAAGCCCGTGGCCTTGCTGGCGAGCGCTGACGACCGCGACACGCGCGGGTTCATCTCGATCACCACCACACGTCCCGTCTTCGGGTCGACAGCGAACTGGATGTTCGAGCCGCCGCACTCCACGCCGATGGCCCGGATGACCTTCAGGGAGGCGTCGCGGAGGATCTGGTACTCCTTGTCGGTCAGGGTCTGGGCCGGCGCCACCGTGATGGAGTCGCCGGTGTGAACGCCCATGGGGTCGAAGTTCTCGATGGTGCACACGATGATGGCGTTGTCGGCCTTGTCGCGCATCACCTCGAGCTCGTACTCCTTCCAGCCGATCACGCACTCCTCGACGAGAACCTCTCCCACCATGGAAAGGGCGAGCCCCTTCTCGACCTGAAGGGTGAACTCCTCGACGTTGTAGGCGATCCCGCCCCCGGAGCCTCCGAGGGTGAAGGACGGTCGAATGACCAGCGGCAGGCCGAGCTCTTCGCGGACGTGGTGGGCGTGCTCGAGGGACTGGACGGCAAAGCCGCGGGGCATGTCCAGACCGATGGATCGCATGGTCTGCTGGAACTCGTCGCGGTCTTCGGCACGCCGGATGACCTCGGCGTTCGCACCGATCATCTCGATCCCGAGCCGGTCGAGGACCCCCATCTCGGCGAGCTTGATGGCGGTATTGAGGGCCGTCTGTCCGCCCAGGGTGGGGAGGATGGCGTCGGGGCGCTCCTTCTCGAGGATCCTGGCCACGATCTCGGGCTCGATCGGCTCGACATACGTCCGGTCGGCGAGCTCGGGGTCGGTCATGATCGTGGCCGGGTTCGAGTTGACCAGGAGCACCCGGTAGCCCTCTTCCTTGAGGGCCTTGATGGCCTGGGTTCCCGAGTAGTCGAACTCGCAGGCCTGGCCGATCACGATCGGGCCGGATCCGATGAGGAGGATCGAGGATAGATCCTGGCGCTTGGGCATGGATTGTGCCTGGTGACGAGCCTTGCGAGGGGGACACCGAGCCTGGACCGGCTCGGACCGAAGACGCCCTGGCGACAGATTATAGAGGCGTTGCCCTCATCGCACAACTGCCGGGTCAATCCAGGCCCGTCACCTTTCCGCCGGGGCCGAGACGGAGGGCAAGGGCCCTGGGACACGCCGGGAGACCCGGGAGGGTCAGGATGGACCCGGCGAGGGGCACGAGGAAGCCGGCCCCGGCCGCGATGCGGACCTCCCGCACGCGCAGGGAGAAGCCCCGCGGCCGCCCGAGGAGAGAGGGATCGTCGGAAAGCGAGCGCGGAGTCTTGGCGATGCAGACCGGCAGCCCCTGGTGGCCCAGCCGCCGGACGAGGGCCAGATCCTCCTGCGCCCGCTCGGTGAGCTCCACCGTGGCGGCGCCGTAGACGCGCTGCGCCACCTCCCGGATGCGCTCTTCCGGATCACGGAGTCCCTGCTGCAGCGATCGTGTCTCCGGTGAAGGACCCGAAAGGTGAAGGCTCACCGCGCGCGCGAGGGCGAGAGCTCCCGGGCCTCCGTCACGGAAGCAGGTGCAGGCGACCGCGGTGACCCCGCGATCCTTGCCGTGCCGGACCACGATGTCGATCTCCTCGTCGGAGTCTCCGGCGAACCGGTTGATGGCCACGACCACGGGCAGACCGTAGAGGGCGACGGCATCGAGGTGGGCATCCAGGTTGGCGAGTCCGCTCCGGATCGCCGTCGCGCCCTGAGCCTGCGCGTCACCCGGACCCGCATGGGCCTTGAGGGCCCGTACCGACACCACCAGCACCACCACCGCCGGGGTGAAGTCGCCCACCGGGCAGACGAGATCGAGAAACTTCTCCCCCCCGAGGTCGAAGCCGAAGCCTGCTTCGGTGACCACGACCTCGGACAGGGCGAGCCCGGCCCGGGTGGCGAGGATGCTGTTCGTGCCGTGGGCGATGTTGGCGAAGGGGCCACCGTGAAGGAGAACCGGCGTTCCCTCGGCGGATCGAACGAGGTTGGGCTTGACGACGTGGCGGAGCAGCACCGTCATCGCGGAGCTCGCTCCGATGTCTCGTGCGTACACCGCCTCTCCTCCGCGGGTGAAGCCGACGAGCATGCTCGCGAGCCTCTGCTCGAGATCCGCGAGGTCCCGGGCGAGGCAGAGGATGGCCATGACCTCGGAGGCTGCCACCACGTCGAACCCGGTCTCGATCCTCTGGCCCGAAGTCTCGAGCGTGATGTGACGCAGCGTCCGGTCGTGGTGCTCGGTGACCCGACGCAGGACCACACGGCCGCGCGCGCCCAAGGTGGCCGCCGCATGGTGGAGGGTGTTGTCCGCGAGGCAGGCGAGCAGGTTGTGCGCCGACCCCACGGCCTGGCTGTCGCCCGTGAAGCCGAGATCGATCTCGTGGCGAGGCACGAGGTGGGCGAGGCCCCCTCCGGTGCCCCCTCCCTTGGTGCCGAGGGTGGGTCCGAGGGAGGGGTCGCGGAGGGCGATGGTCGTCCGCAGCCCCAGCCTCCGCAGGCCGTCCCCGAGGCCGATGGTCGTGGTGGTCTTTCCCTCTCCCCACTTGGTGGGGTTCATGGCAGAGACCAGCACGAGGCGACCGTCCCGGGGTCGTCCCTCGAAGGCCGCGAGAGGGAGCTTGGCCCGATCGCGGCCGTGGAGCTCCACATCGTCCTCGGCAAGGCCGAGCTGCTCGAGAACGGAGGCCAGGCGGGTCATCCAGCGGAGCTCCGGGGTCGGTTCGAGGCCGGTGTGGGGCGGACCATTCTCGGTTGGAATCCTCTGCCGGAGAAGAGGGTGAAAGGCAATAAATTAAAGATTTCCACGGGCTTATTCGGTTGACTCTCGATCGACCGTCTTGATAGGATCGCGCCGTTCTGTAAGGGGATCCCGGCTCGGTCTCAGTCTGCCGCCGGGTCTCGCGAAGGAGACGAACTCCTCCCCATCGCCGAGCGTGTCCAGACCGCAGATGTCTGGGAAGTCCGCACCGTCGTGGTCTTCTTGTGGTGGGGACATCGGAGAGCCGAGGGACGCCGTTCCTGCCGAGGAGTGGTGCCGGCAGACGCCGTTGTCGAGCGCTCGGGGAGGCGCAGCGGGGGGCCAAGACCGTCCCGCTTCCGGAAAACATGTGAATCCTGGCCTCGCGCCCTCATTGTGAGCCGGCGCGTGGGCTTCCGCCCCCGGATTCCTGGCGCTTGCCAGGGCCCCTGGGGAAGGGCTCCCGGGGGGGGAGCCCCTGCGGTGCCTCGAGGCATCGCCGGAGACTCTTTTTTTTTCGTAGGGGTTATTTGCAAGGAGGGCACGGATGAGGAAAGGCAAATGGTTGGGTCTGGCGCTGGCCGGCTGCGTAACGCTGGCCGGAGTTGCACAGGCTCAGGACAAGTTCCCGAAGATCGACATCGATCGAGTCGACCTGGCACAGAGGCTTGACGCCCCGCCGGCGTCCAAGACCGAGAGGCTCGCCATCGGCGCAGCCGAGGTCGTCCGCAACTCCACCGGGTTTGCCGGAGCGGCGCCGTTCGGCATTGCCGAGGACAACCTGGGCAACCTCTTCGTCGGCGAGCTCTTCGGTGGCAGCATCTTCATTTATGACAAGGATCTGAACCTCCAGGGTTCGATCCCGTCGCCCGCCTCCGGGACGACCACGGGCATCGCCTTCGGAGCCGGCAGCCTGTGGGTTGTCGACGCCACCGCCGGGACCATCATCGAGACGGACCCCGGCACCGGCCTTCCGACCGGTGCTGGCGCGCAGGCGATTCCCGTCGTGGCCGCCGGACAGCTCATTGGCCCGGCCGCCTTCGACTCGGATGCCGGCACCATCTGGCTCGAGGACATCGTGAGCGACACGATCTTCGAGATCGACCTCTCGGCCACTCTCACCGGCCGCGACTTCCCGAATCCGGATGACACCGGGAGTGGCGCCTTCGGCAACGGGCTCTCGTACACGAGCCTGGATCCCATTCGCTCGACCCTGGGCTCGTCGGTTCTCGACATCGCCTCGGGAATGCTCGGCGAGGGACAGGTGACCCGGATCTCCCGTGGAAACCCGGCCGCCGGCATTCCCATCTCGGAGATCGTCAACATCGTCTTCGCCGGCGACACGTTCGTGAACGGCATCCAGACCTCGATGCACAACAACGTGCCCGTGCACTACCTGGTGGGCAACGCCACCAACTCGATCATCGAGATCGGCCCCCCGGATCCCATCCAGGGGCCGTGCGGCACCGGCTCGGTCAATGCCGGAACGCCTCCTCCCTTCTTCTGCGACACCATGGAGGGGGGCGACGGAAACTGGTCCCACATGGCGCTGCCGGGTGACACCGCTGGCGACGATTGGGCCCTCATTGCCACTCCCAATGCATCGAGCGGCACCACGGCCTGGTTCTCTGCCGATGTGGCCATCATCAAGGACGTGGCCCTCGACAGCGTCCCGCAGGCCGTTCCTGCCGGCGGTGCCACGCTTCGCTTCAAGCACGTCTTCAACATGGAGACCGGCTTTGACGGCTGCGTCCTCGAGGCCTCCATCGACGGCGGCGCGTTCGTCGACCTCGGCGCCCAGATCGTCGAGGGTGGCTACACCGTGGCCGCCATCTCCACCGGATTCTCCAGCCCCATCGGCGGCCGTCCGGCCTGGTCCGGACAGGTCGGTCCCCCGGCGGTGCAGGTGACGGTCGATCTGACCCCGTTCGCGGGTTCGACGGTCGTGCTCCGGTATCGTCTCGCCTGTGACAGCTCCGTCTCGGACGAGGGCTGGTACATCGACGACGTGAAGATCTCCGAGCCCGGTGGTGGCGTCATCACCGACGTGCTCTTCGTCAACCGCGCCTCCGCCACGTTCTGCGAGGATTTCGAGGACATCGGCGGCGGTGGTGGTGGCGATCCGTTCTTCTGCGACGACATGGAGAGCGGCGATTCGAACTGGACCCACATGGTTCTGGGCGGCGCCAATCCCGACGACTGGGGGATCATTGCCACGGGTAATGCCACCAGCGGTACCATGGCCTGGTTCTCGGCCGACGTCAGCTCGGTCAAGGACGTGGCTCTGGACCTCACCGCCCAGGCGATTCCCGCCGGCGGTGCCGAGCTCACCTTCATGCACCGCTTCAACATGGAGAGCGGCTTCGACGGCTGCGTGCTCGAGGCCTCGGTCGATGGCGGAGCCTTCTTCGATCTGAGTGGAGACATCCTCGACGGTGGTTACACCGGCACCATCTCCACGTCGTTCAGCAGCCCCATTGCCGGCCAGAGCGCCTGGACCGGTGACAACGTTACTCCCCAGCTCACCCGCGTCGATCTCACCCCGTATGCCGGCACGGCCGTGGTCGTCCGGTTCCGTCTTGCTTGCGACAGCTCGGTGGGTGATGACGGCTGGTACATCGACGACGTCAAGATCGTCGAGCCGTCGGGTGGTCCCGGGACCACGTTCTTCTGTGACGACATGGAGGCCGGTGACGGCAACTGGACCCACATGGTCCTGGCTGGCGCCAACCCGGACGACTGGGGGATCATTGCCACGGGTAACGCCACCAGCGGCACCATGGCCTGGTTCTCGGCCGACGTCGCATCGGTGAAGGATGTGGCTCTGGACCTCACCGCTCAGGTGATCGATGCCGGCGGAGCCGAGCTCACGTTCATGCACCGCTTCAACATGGAGAGCGGCTTCGACGGCTGCGTCATCGAGGCCTCCGTCGATGGCGGCGCCTTCGCCGATCTGGGCGCGAGCATCGTCGAGGGGCCCTACACCGGGACCATCTCGACCTCGTTCAGCAGCCCCATCGCGGGCCGGAGCGCCTTCACCGGCGACAATGGCGCCCCGCAGCTCACCCGCGTCGACGTGACGGCCTTTGCCGGCTCGTCGGTGGTGTTCCGGTTCCGTCTGGCCTGCGACAGCTCGGTCAGCGACGAGGGCTGGTACATCGACGACGTGAAGCTCGTCTCGCCGTCCGGTGGCGGTGGCAACCCCATCGGCGACAACTTCACCACGACTTCGCCCACCGCCAACGGCGACTGGGCCGTGGTGGTGCACGGTGGCTCCAACAGCCCCACGCACTCGGTGTTCTCGTCGGACATCTCGGTGGTCAAGGATGACCTCCTCGATCTCAACGAGTTCACGGTCGACTCCAGCTCGGCCTCGGTGAGCTTCTATCACAACTACAACATGGAGTCGGGCTTCGACGGCTGCGTCCTCGAGGCTTCGGTCAACGGCGGCGCGTTCTTCGATCTCGGCCCCGACATCACCGAGGGTGGCTATGACGCGGTCATCTCGACCTCGTTCAGTAGCCCCATCGGTGGACGGAGTGCCTGGACCGGCGACTCCGGTCTCCCGCAGACCCAGGTCGTCGTGGACCTGAGCTCGTACGTCGGCAGCGACATCGTGATCCGGTGGCGTCTGGCCTGCGACAGCTCGGTCTCGGACGAGGGCTGGTACGTCGACGACGTCAAGGTTGGTGGCAGCGATGGCACCGGCGGCTCGGCTCGCACCGTGACCGTGGGCATCGGCGATCCCATCACCATCGAGCTCGACGCTGCTCCTGCTGGCCCCGCGGCGCCCAAGTACTGGTTCGCCATGTGGGTCGGTGAGCCCGACTTCGACACCGTCAGCGTGCAGCCGTTCGGAGTGGGCTCGACCTGCTTCCCGGGCGTCATCACCGGCGGTACGCCGCAGCCGAGCTTCATCCTGAACACGGTGGGCCGTTTCCGGAAGATGGGTGAGTCCAGCATTCCGCAGGGCATGGTGCCTTCGGCACCGGGTGTCCTCGTCGGCAAGGCAACCGGGCTTCCCGATCCGACGGTGCTCACCTGCCAGGCGATCCTGCAGGACACCTTCTCCCTGGGCGATCAGCCGCTCACGCCGCTGTCCGACAAGCCGGGCAGCTGCAGCAACGCGGTGATCATCAAGGTCGAGTAGGGCTTTCTGCCCGGCGCGGTGATCCGTGAGGGTCGCTGCGAGCCGCGCCGCAAATCAGCAGCAACCGGCGGCCGCCCTTGCAAAAGGGCGGCCGCCGATGTTCTTTGGGGAGATGAACGCCGACTCCCTCCGCGAGAGCCTGCTCTCCTGGTACCGCCTCAGCCGCCGCGACCTACCCTGGCGGCGCACCCGCGATCCCTACGCCATCCTCGTCTCCGAGGCCATGCTCCAGCAGACCCGGGTCGACGTGGTGGAGCCTTACTTCCGGTCGTGGATGGAGCGTTTTCCCGACGTCCGCACCCTGGCCGAGGCGACCGAGGACGAGGTGCTGGCGGCCTTCTCCGGTCTGGGGTACTACCGCCGGGCGCGGAGCCTGCGGGCGGCAGCCCGGCACGTCCTGGACCACCATGGGGGGACGGTTCCGGGTACGGTCGAGGACCTGCGGGCTCTTCCCGGGGTCGGGGACTATACCGCGGGAGCCGTGGCCAGCATTGCCTTCGCGCGCAAGGAACCCGCCATCGACGGGAACGTGCATCGTGTGGCGTCGCGGATCCTTCGCCTCGAACAGGACCCCAGGAGAGGCGAGGGCAAGAAACGGGTCGAGGCTTTCGCGCGCTCCCTCCTCGAGAAGGGCGACCCGGGATCGCTCAACCAGGCCCTCATGGAGCTCGGGGCCACGATCTGCACCCCGCGCTCACCCCGGTGTCTTGTTTGCCCGGTGCACGTGGAATGCCGCTCGGCGCACCAGGCCGATGTGGAGGAGTATCCGAAGGGCGTGCGCGAGAAAAGAGCCGAAGCCTGCCGGGCGCTGGCGGCGGCGGTGATGGTCGAGGGGAAGGTCCTCCTCGTGCCGCGCTCGGGCTCCCTTGGCGGAGGAGTTCTGGAGGGAATGTGTGAGGTGCCATTCGTCCTCGGGCCGGCGAGCGGCGAGGAGGCCGACCTCGAGCAGAGCCTGCTGGGGATTCTTTGTGGGCTGGGTCTGTCGATCCGTCTGGGTGAGGTCCTCGGTGAGGTGCGTCATACCATCACCTTCCGGCGGATTCGCGCCACGGTGCGCGCAGCGGTGCTCGACGATCGAGCGCCGAAGGTGCGCGAGGAGGGCGAGCTGCTTCTTGTCTCGCCCGAGGATCCGGGCACGGCCACGTCGTCCTTCTCGCGCAAGATTCTCCGCCTGGCGCGCCCGCTCAGCGCTCCGGCCGATCCTCCTCGACCAGCACCTTCGAGGCGGCACGGTAACCGAGGCTGACCTCGGCCAGGATCTCCGTGCGGAGGCGGATGGAATCGGCCTTCTCGCTGCGCGAGAGCACGGTCACCTGGCGTCCGGGCACCAGGGCGTAGCTTTCGAGGAGCTGGAGGAAGGCCTCTTCCTGATCCGCGACCCGGGCCACGCGGTGAGGACGATCGGCCTGGCAGGTGAGAAGCGACGGATGATCGGGCTCCTCGATGGCTCCACGGGCATCGGGGATCGGGTCCCCGTGGGGGTCGAGGGTGGGGCGGCCGAGCATCTCGTCCATGCGCTCGATGATGCGATCGGAGACCACGTGCTCGAGCCGCTCGGCGTCCTCGTGGACCAGACTCCAGTCCATTCCCATGACCTCGACCAGGAAGAGCTCCACCAGCCGGTGGCGCCGCAGGACGTGCAGGGCCAGCCGCTGCCCGGCCTCGGTCAGTCGGACCCCCGCGTAGGGCTCGTGGACCAGGAGTCCCGACTCGGCCAGGGTCTTCACCATGGAGGTGGCGGTGCCCGGGGCCACCTGGAGGGAGGCCGCGATCTGGCCCGTGGGGACCAGGCGCTCTCCGAGCCTCTTGCCCTCCTGGTAGATGCACTTCAGGTAGTCCTCGATGGTGCTGCTGGGCATGGGGAAAAGGATAGATCGCCCCTTGATTTTTTCATCTACAAAAGTCATTATTTTGATCACCCAAAACAAGGAGCCCTGGCCCATGGATCGTCGATTCTTCACGGGGAGGAGCAGCTCCGCTCTCCTGACCCTGCTGCTTCCCGTGGTCGCTTGCGCATGCGGTTCGTCTTCGGGGACGCGAGGCGAAAAGCCCCTCGTCGTCACCACCACGGGAATGATCGCCGACATGGCAGCGATCCTGGTCGAGGGCGGGGCCCGGGTCCAGGGGCTCATGGGCCCTGGCGTGGATCCCCATCTCTTCAAGGCCAGTGAGGGCGATGTCCGCCGCCTCGCCGAGGCCGATCTCATCCTCTACAACGGGCTTCACCTCGAGGGAAAGATGGTGGACATCCTGGCCAAGATGGGACGCAGCAAGCACGTGGTGGCGGTGGGGGAGTCGTTGCCCGAGGACCTCCTTCTTCACACCGCGCAGGGCCAGGTCGATCCTCACATCTGGTTCGACGTGAGCCTGTGGTCGCGCACCATGGAAGCGAGCGTGGTGGCGCTGTGCGACCTCCTCCCGGAATCGGCGGTCGGGATCCGGGCGAGGGCCGTCAAGCTGCAAGGGGAGCTCGAGGTCCTCGACGCCTGGGCACGGGAGCAGATCCAGCAGATCCCCGAGCGAGGGCGGGTGCTCGTCACGGCCCACGATGCCTTTGGCTACTTCGGTCGGCGGTATGGCATCGAGGTGCTGGGACTCCAGGGGATCAGCACGGCCTCCGAGGCGGGCATCCGGGATGTGGAACGGCTCGTCGATGTCATCGTGGGCAGGGAGGTTCCCGCGCTGTTCGTTGAATCCAGCGTCCCCCGGCGCTCCATCGAGGCCGTGCAGGCGGCCTGCCGGGCGCGGGGCCACGAGGTCTCGATCGGGGGAAGCCTCTTCTCGGATGCGATGGGAGCCGAGGGAACCGAAGAAGGAACGTACCAGGGCATGGTTCGCCACAACGTGAAGGCGATCGTGTCGGCCCTGGGAAGGGTCGCGGCCAGCCCGACGCCGGGAGTGGAGCGATGAAGATGGACGCACTGCCCGGCAGCGACTCCGGACCCGATCCCGTCCTTGCCGTGGGATCGGCGCCGGCGGTGGAAATTCACGACCTCACCGTGGCCTACGGCACGCGCCCCGTGCTGTGGGACATCGACCTCTGCCTGCCCAAGGGGCAGCTCATCGCCATCGTCGGACCCAACGGAGCGGGAAAGAGCACGTTGTTGCGGGCGATTCTCGGGCTCGTCCGGCCGACCACGGGCTGGGTCAAGGTGTTCGGCGAGCCCTACGAGCGCCGGCGAACGTGGGTGGGCTATGTCCCGCAGCGGGGGAGCGTGGATTGGGATTTTCCCACCAGCGCCCTCGACGTCGTGACCATGGGGCTCTACGGCCAGCTCGGCCTCTTTCGACGGCCCTCGCGACGGCATCGCGAGGCTGCCCTCGCGTGTCTCGAGAAGGTCGGGATTCCCGAGCTCGCCGGTCGACAGATCGGTCAGCTCTCGGGTGGACAGCAGCAAAGAGTGTTCCTGGCCCGGGCCCTGGCTCAGGACGCTCACCTCTACCTGATGGATGAGCCGTTTTCGGGCGTGGATGCCGCCACCGAGCGGGCCATCCTGTCGTTGCTCCAGGAGCTGCGAAGCATGGGGCGCACCGTCGTGACCGTGCACCACGATCTGCAGACCGTGGCCGAGTACTTCGACTCGGTGGTGCTTCTCAACATGCGCCTCGTGGCGTCCGGCCCTCTTGCCGAGGCCTTCACCCCGGAGAACATCCAGCGCACCTATGGAGGTCGCCTCACCGTGCTGAGCCAGGCCGCCGATTCCCTCTTCGGGCAGGTCGGCCGAGGGGCACCGCTGGAGAAATGAGCGCGACCCTGCTTCTCGTGCTGGCGGGGGCGACACTCCTCGGGGTCGTGGGAGGGGTCCTGGGCACATTCACGCTCCTGCGGCGCCAGAGCCTGGTCGGCGACGCTCTGGCCCATGCCGCGCTTCCGGGAGTCTGCGTGTCCTTCCTCCTCACCTCGAGCAAGGACCCGCTCTCGCTTCTGCTGGGAGCTCTCGTGTTCGGGCTCGCGGGGGCTCTCACCATCCTCGGCATCGTGAGGTGGAGCCGTGTCAAGGAGGACACGGCCATCGGCATCGTGCTCTCGGTGTTCTTCGGCCTGGGCATCGTGCTGCTGACCATCGTGCAGCGACAGCCGTCGGGCAACCAGAGTGGGCTCGACCGCTTCCTGTTCGGACAGGCGGCGACGCTCCTGCGCCAGGACGTCGAGGTCTTGCTCGTGGTCTCGGGGATCGTCCTCACGCTCCTCGTCCTCCTGTTCAAGGAGATCGGGATCCTTTGCTTCGACCGTGAGTTCGCGGCGAGCCTGGGCATGCCGGTGGCCCGGCTGGAGATCCTGCTCACCGTGCTCCTGGTCCTGGTGGTGGTGGTGGGGCTCCAGACGGTGGGCGTGGTGCTCATGGTGGCCACGCTGGTGACTCCGGCCGCGGCCGCGCGGCAATGGACCGATCGGCTCGGTCGAATGGCTCTCCTGGCTGGCGTGCTGGGGGGTACTGCCGGGGGAATTGGAGCCGTGATCTCCGCCCAGGTGGAGAGGATGCCCACCGGACCCACCATCGTTCTCGTATCGAGCGTGATGCTCGTGGCCTCCCTCTTGCTCGCCCCGAGGCGTGGACTCCTCCACGCCTTTCGGTCCAGCCTCCTCGTGAGGAGTCGCATTCGACGCGAGAACCTCCTCAAGGACCTGTACCGGCTCGGCGAGAGGTCGGCGTCGGTGACGGGCCCGTATCCCCTCCCGGTGGTCATGGGACTTCGCGGCCAGGGACGCCGCGAGCTCGATCGGTCGATCGGGCCGCTGGAGCGAAAGGGTCTGCTCGAGGTCACCGAGCAGGGATTGCGTCTCACCGACGAGGGGATCGATCAGGCGAAGAAGGTGGTGAAGAGCCACCGACTCTGGGAGGTCTACCTCACGCGCCGGCTCGAGCTGGCGAGCGATCACGTCCATCGTGACGCCGAGATGATGGAGCACGCCCTCACCGACGAGCAGGTCGAGGAGCTGGACCGCCTCCTCGGCCGTCCCCGGGTGGATCCTCACGGCCGGATCATCCCCCGGGAGGTGGCGTCATGACACCGGAGCTGGGCAACGTGCTCGTCATCTTGCTCGTGGGAAGCCTCATCGCGGGGAGCTGCGCCCTCGTGGGGTGCTACCTCGTCCTGAGGCGGCTCGCCCTTCTCGGCGACGCCATCAGCCACGCGGTGCTGCCGGGGATCGCGGTGGCCTTTCTCCTCACCGGGAATCGATCGCCGCTGCCCATGTTCCTCGGAGCGGCGGTGGTGGGAGTTCTCACGGTGGTCCTGGTGCGTCTTCTCCACGGGACGGGACGCCTCGTCGAGGATGCCTCGATCGGCGTGGTGTTTCCGGCCCTCTTCTCCATCGGCGTCATCCTCATCAGCCGCTACGCTTCGCGCATCGATCTGGATCTCGACTGCGTGCTCTACGGCGAGATCGCCTACGCTCCCTGGGACCTCCTCATGGTGGGGGATGTCTCGCTGGGCCCCAAGCCTCTCTGGGTCGCGGGCTCCGTCTTCGTCCTGAACCTCCTGCTCGTGCTCTTCCTCTACAAGGAGCTCGAGGTCACGAGCTTCGATCCCGCGCTGGCGGCTTCCCTCGGCATCTCACCGATTCTTCTCCACTACGTGCTCATGAGCGCGGTGTCGGTCACGGTGGTGGGATCCTTCGAGTCGGTGGGGGCGATCCTCGTGGTGGCGATGCTCGTGGTTCCGCCCGCCACGGCCTATCTGCTGTGCCGCAGCCTGAAGACCATGCTCGTCGTCGCGGTGGCGCTGGGCGTCCTGTCGGCCGTGCTGGGCTATGGCCTGGCGCGCTCCCTCGATTGCTCCATCGCGGGGGCCATGGCCACCGTGACCGGAGGGCTCTTCGCGGTGGCGGTGCTGGCGTCTCCCGGAAAGGGCGTCGTGGCTCAGCTCCTGTCCCGGAGGATTCTCTCCCGTCGTCTCGACGGGCAACTCCTTCTCCTCCACCTCGGCGAGGGTGCGAGTGGTCTTGCCGACGACGCCGTGCTGAGCCGATTCGGCTGGAGCCCGCGGCGTTTGCGCAGGATCGTGGCCCGGCTCGAGCGGGAGGGCTCCGTCGAGGCGCGCGGGGACGGTCTGGCGCTCACCCGGGCCGGGGCAAGGGCCCTGGAAGAGCTGGGGACGGCTCCCCTCGCCCATCGACCGGAGTGACCCGGGGCGATGAAGAGAGATGCGGGCCGCCGTCCATTTCTGGACGGCGACCCGCACGACCAAGGGGGGTTGGTCGAACATCCCATCAGTCGAAGGCACAGGAGGTGGATGACTCCGCTTTCGACTCCGCAGGTTGGTCGGGGAGGGGCGAGGGATGTTGCAGGGGTTTTTGGAGAAAATGCAAGGTTCCGTCCCGCCCTGCGGTAGGCTGGATTCGGTCCCGTCGGAAGGGGAGAAGGTGTGCTCGACCCAGATCGAGCGGGAGGTGCGACATGATCCGGATGTCGATGGCCCTGTCAGCCGGTGTCCTGGTCGTCTGCATTGTCTCCGTCCGGGCCCATGCCCAGGTCCAGCGCGTCGACGGATCGACGTTTCCGGTGACCATGGCGCGACTCCCCTCCGGTGTCGAGCAGCCCATCACGAACTTCTGCAAGGCGTTGCCCACGCTCGAGGACGGTTGGACGGCAGACTCCGTGCTGTGTGGGACCCCCGGGCCGGCTTCGGTTCTGCTCCGCGAGGCTTACAAATTCGTTGTGGACTTCGAGGCGACGCCGGTGACGTTTGTGACGCGGTTCCGCCTGGCTCCCCGGACACTGACCGACAACGTGACCGTCCAGGTGGCGCAGGATCTCTTCATTCTGCCCCGGAAGCCGAGGACTGCCCAGAATCCGGAAGGCGAAGACTTCACGCCTCGCAACACCCCCCCGATCCTCTTCATCGACGACGTCGTCTTTCCCCAGGTCAGTTTGACCGGGAGTCAGGGAGTGCAGGAGTTCCTCGCCGCGGTGAGCATTCCTGTCCAGCTGATCAATGACTTCATCTACCCCCACGATCCGGGTCTCGCGGCAGCCCTCGACTGGTTCGTCTGTGCCGATGTCGATGTCTCCGGGAGCCGCCACGGCCAGAGGCCGGCGGCCGACCTCGATGGCAACGGATACCCCGACGTGTGCCTGGAGATGGATGTGCCGGGCTTTCTCGTCCGGAGGGAGGGAGTGGACGAGCTTGGCGCCGGGCTCCTGCATTACCTCCTGAACCGCGCCGAGCTGAATCTGGCCGGAGTCGAGGTCGATGAGCCACAGGCCGTGAGCCTTGCTCCGGGATCGCTGCGTCCCTTCTCGCCGGAGGCGATCCTCTTCGGAGAGAGCCGCCGCACCCGGCCGTGGTCGTTCTGCCTGGTCCGGTCGCTGGGGCGGTAGGAGCCCCGGTGGGACCCGCCTTGCCTTCCCCCGTCCCCCCCGCTATCCTGCCCGTCTTTTCCACACCCAAAGGAGGTGGACTCATGGGTCGCAGGAAGAGCGAGGTCAAGAAGATGCACCGGCAGCGGATGAAGAAGGCCAAGGCCAAGATTCACGCCGCCATCAAGGAGGGGAAGAAGGGGAAGCGGAGCCCGTCCCGGGCCAGGAAGGCGGCCTCGGCCGAGAAGTCGGGCTGACACCCGAGACGGACCGGGTGAGAGCGGAGCCATGAGCCTCAGGGCTGGCCTGCTGCTGCTCCTTTCTCTCGTCCTCCTCGCCTCCGTCTTCTTCCTGCTCCCCCTTCGATGTTCGACGGGGCCTGGCAGCAATGAGGGGGCCCTGATCCGCCAGGGCCGCGACCCCCGGCTCGAGCGGACGACCGCATTCTTCTGGCAGGGCCTCGACGGCGTCCGCCGGGAGGCATGGGGCGCTGCTCCACCCCGTGCGGGCGAGAGCGTCTTCGAGGAGGCGAAGACCCGGATCACCCTCCACCACTCGGCCATCGACTCCGAGCCCGCGTTCTTCGGGGGATACCGGCGCACCGTGCGCGGGATCCAGGAGTTCCATCAGGGCGAGAGGGGCTGGACCGACGTCGCCTACCACTTTCTCGTGGACCCCGCTGGCGAGGTCTACGAGGGAAGGCTCCTCTACACCCGTGGCTCGCACGCCGGAAGCTCCGAGGCCAACGCCGGGAATCTCGGCATCTGCCTCATCGGAAACTTCGAAGACAAGCCGCCCCCCGCGGCCCAGCTTGCCGGTCTGTGCCGTCTCCTCGTCCACGTCGAGACCAAGCTCGGCCTCGGTCTCTCGACCCTCGCCACCCATCGCGAGGTGAAGGCGGAGTTTGGCCTGCCGGGCACGGCCTGCCCGGGCGAGCATCTTCAGGAGGTGGTCCAGGGCTGGCGATCGAGGGGACGGGTCGCTCCCTGAGCGCGGAGCGTCTCACGAAAGTCTCGAGCTTCTGCCTGGTCGAGGAGAGGTGTGCCCGTCCCCGGGGAAGCGACCTGCCGTCTCCGTCTACTTCTTCTTCTTCTTTTCCTGCTTCTGCTTTCGCTTCTCCTTCAGATTCAGGAGGGCCTTCTTCTTCGGCTCCTTCTTGCCCTTGTCCTTGCTTCCCTTGTCACCCATCTTGTCTGTCTCCGTGGTCGAACGGGTGGTCTGGCCAGGTTCCGTCAGCTTCCGTCAGATCGGCTTGACGTTCTCGGCTCTCGGACCCTTCGGACCCTGACCTTCGGTGTACGACACGCGCTGTCCCTCCCGGAGCTCATCGAAGCTCACTCCCTCGAGGTTCGAGGAGTGGAAGAACATGTCTTTTCCCGTCCCGGTGTCGATGAAACCGAAACCCTTGTCCGTGAGTCGCTTGATCTTGCCCTCTGACATGGTTGGCATCCCTCTTGAATGGTCCGAATCGTTGCGGAAAAGCACCCACCTCTGGAGGCTCGGGTGCAAACGCATCATAATATCGAACCCGCCGGCACTTTTGCTGGCTTTTCTGGCCCCTGATCCAGAAAGAATCGCGAGGACCCTCAGGAGATCGTCGACGGCTGGCGGTCGAAGGGGGAAGCGGCACCCCGGGCGGGACGCTGCTCGAGCATCTCCAGCCTCCGCCGGGCGAGGATCGCCCAGCTCCTCTCCCCCTCGACCCAGGCGCGACCTCGCGCCGAGAGGTCGGCCAGCGTGCCGAGCTCGCCCCGCAGCTCCTCGATGGCGGCCGGCATTTTCTCGACCTCTCGGACCACCAGGTGCTCGCGTCCGCTCTCGGGAATACCCCTTGCTCCGAAGGGAGTCGTGACCACCGGTAGGCCGAAGGCCAGGGCCTCGAGGAGCTTGACGTTGGCCCCCGAGCCCTCTTGCACCGGATGGACGAAGAGATCCGCCGCCCGGAACCAGGGCCGGAGGTCGGCCACCGGCCCGCTGACCACGAGGTTTTCCGTGCGACGGGGCCTTCCCTCCACGGATCCCGCCACGACGTACAGGACCTTCGAGCCCGGCTTCAGCAATCGAGCCCACTCCACGACGAGCTCCAGAGCCTTGCGGTTGGGAATGTGCCAGGATCCGGTGAAGAGCACGACGAACCGTCCCTCGATCCCGAGCTCGCGGCGGGCCGACTCCCGCTGGGCGGGAAGGGGCGGGCGGCAGGTGGTGCCGTCGACGCCGATGGGGATCACCGCCGTCTCACGGGGGCCGAACAGAGACGACAGCCGGGATCGATCCTCTTCGGTGAAGCAGAGGACCGAGCTCGCCTCGCGATAGGCCTGTCCCTCGATCGCGAGTGCCCGCTCGCGGTCGGCGGAGGTGGCATGGGGACAGGCGGCCACGAGATCGCTCTCGACGTTGTGACAGACGAGGAGCCGGGGACGGTTTCCCGGATCGAAGGGGAAGAGCCACGGACTCTCGTAGACGATGGCCGAAGCCTCGTGACATTTCTCGCGAAGGAGCCGCGGCGCCTTTCTTCGAAGATGGTCGCCCGATCCCACCGGGGGACGCCCCGTCCTGCCCCGCCTCAGGTAGTCGAGCCACTGGTAGAGCGAGATCATCCGCTGCTCCACGAGCCCGGGCTCGAGCTCGCGGATGAAGGAGCGGAAGTGTCTCCAGGCCTCGAAACGCCGGAGACCCATGCCAAAGAGGTGGACGTCGATTCCCCGGCGCGCCAGCTCCCGGGCGGGATGCAGCACCGCCGCGTGTCCTCCCGAGCGCATGGGAAAGACTCCGAACGGCGAGAGGACGACGAGACTCGTCACCATCGCTCTTCTCCCGGAGGCGGCAGGGGGCGGTGGGCATCGGTCATGCCGGGACCCGTGCGCTCGAAGACCCCCCAGTGGGTGAGGAGGGAGAGAATCTGGGGCAGGAGCGAGAGAGGGGGATCCGCGGTTCGCGCCGGGAGATCCCGTGACAGGAAGCGGCAGTGATAGGGCGGAGCGGTCGGTACCGCCGCCGCTGCCGCACTTGTCCCGGCCCCTGTCATCTCTCCGGGGAGTCCCACCACCGCCAGAAGTCCGAGTCCGGTCATTGCGGCGGCCGTGGCGATCCAGAGAGCTCGCTTTCGTCCCGGTTTTCGTCCCTGGAGTCCGCGGTCGTAGTAGGCCCGCGAGATCCGGAAGAGAACGAGGGAGACCACGCTGTCGAGAAAGACGAAGAGCCCCCAGCCAAGAGCCTCGAGCGCCCCGAACCCGGAGGTCGCCGGGGCGTCGGGCTCGATGGCGATGCGGAGGAGCAGGAGGAACGACAGGCTTCCGAGGAGGGAGCCTCGGACGAGGCCGGTTCCCGGTGTGCGTCGGAAGAGGCGTGCGATGGCAAGGGCCGCAGTCGTGCCGACAGTGGCGAAGGCGGCTCCGCCCCCGCCGTAGACAAGGAGGAGGATTCCGAGCACGAGAGCCCGCTCTCCCGTGGGGAAGGGCAGGGCCTCGAGGTGGAGGAGCTCGGCCATCACCACCGCGCCGTAGATGCCTCCGGAGAGAGCACCCACTGCCGCCGCGAACGGGACCTCTCGGCGAAAGGAGGAGGCGTCCTCCCGGCCGGCGGGAGTCGGCTCGGGCTCCGCGGGGAGCTCCGGGTGGGGCAGCTGCAGGGCGGGGAGGATCATCCCTCCTTTCTTCGGCGTTCGGGGGGCCTTCGGATGAGCCCGAGGGAGGTTCAAGCGGGCCATCCCGGGGGTTCGATAGAGGCCCTGGAACCGCACGGAGATGCGGCACGCCTTTCCGCCTCTGGACGAGGGACCCGCGAATGTCGTCGAGCGAGACAGTGTCGGACACGGGGCAGGCGCTCCGGGACCCGAAACGGCCCCGGGACGTGGCTCTCCGGGAATCCGACCGCGAGCGGGCGCCTCTCTCCGAGCGAGTCGGTCGCCACGAGACCTGCGTCCTCACCGTGGTGATCCCCGCCCGGGACGAGGAGGCGGACCTTCCCCAGGTCATCCGGGGGGTCCGCGAGGTCCTTCGCGCCGATGCTCGGCCCTGCCACGAGATCGTGGTGGTGGACGATGGCTCGACCGACGGAACCGCGCAGGCGGCCCGGGAGCTCGGGGTCCGGGTGGTGCGCCACCCCTATGGCATCGGCAACGGCGCGGCAGTGAAGGCCGGGCTGCGCTGTGCCCGGGGTGTGGTGACGGTTCTCCTCGACGGTGACGGCCAGCACGATCCCGACGATATTCCGCGGCTCCTCGAAGGGCTGGCTCGCGCCCCCCTCGTGGTCGGGGCCCGGACGGGAGGAGGGTCATCCCTTCACCGACATCTCGCCAACCGCGCCTACAACCTGCTCGCCTCCTACGTGGCGAACCGGCGCATCCCCGATCTCACCTCGGGCTTCCGGGCGGTGCGGACCGACGTGGCGCGGCGTTTTCTCTATCTCCTGCCCAACGGGTTCTCCTATCCGAGCACGCTGACCCTTTCGCTCCTGCGCTCGGGCCACCCGGTCCTCTTCGTCCCCGTCCAGGTCAGGAAGCGGCGCAAGGGAACGAGCAGCAAGATCAAGATCTTCCGCGACGGGAGCCGGTTTCTCCTCCTCATCGCCCGGGTGGCCACTTTCTTCTCTCCGCTCAAGGTCTTCCTTCCCCTGTCGCTCCTCGTGTTTGGCCTCGGGTTCGGCTACTACCTGTACACCTACTTCGTCTCTCACCGCTTCACGAACATGGGGCTCCTGCTGCTCGTCCTCGGCGCGCTCGTCCTGTCGCTCGGTCTCGTGTCGGAGCAGGTGGCCTCGCTCCGGTTCGAGAAGGCCGAGAGCGGCTGGGAGGAGGAGTCGACGTGAGCAGGCAGCGGCTGCGCGTGGCTCTCTTCGGAACCTACCCTCGGGGAGTCGGCTATCCCCGCGCGCAGGTGCTCGGAGAGGCGCTGCGGACAGCCGGTGCCGAGGTGGTGGAGATCCACGCCGAGCTGGGACTCTCCTCGCGAGGGAGAGTGGGCGTGGCGCGGGGGCCCCTTCGGGCCGCGTCGTTTGCCGGGCGGTACCTCCTCGCCACGAGGAAGCTTCCGAGGCTCCTGCGGGAAGCGGGCCGCCTCGACGTCGTGCTCGTCGGGCCCACCGGATATCTCGACGCCATCCTGGCCCGCCGCATCCTGCGCCGGATGGACGAGCCACGACCCCTGCTCGTCTTCGATCCCTTCTTCACCCTCACCGAGACCCTGGTCGAGGACCGCAAGGTCGTCGGCCCCTCGTCGCTGCGGGCCCGGCTCTTCGGCTGGCTCGAGAGGAAGTCCGCCCACGCGGCTGACGCCCTCCTCGCCGACACGGCGGTCCACGCCGACCACTTCGCCCACACCTTCGATTTCGATCGTGCGCGCATCGCCACCGTTCCCGTCGGTCATGTGGGGACGAATGCGCCTCGGCCCGACCCGGCTCCATCCCCAGGGGAGCCCCTGCGGGCTCTTTACCTGGGGACGTTCATCCCGCTGCATGGACTCGAGACCGTGGTGCGGGCGGGAGAGCTCCTCCGGAAGGAGGGGATCGAGATCCTCCTCGCGGGGGAGGGACAGGAGCTTCCGCGCATCCTCAGGCTCGTCGCCGAGCGAGCGCCGAGCGCGGTGCGCATCCTCCAGGGATTCAGAACGGGAGCCGAGCTCGAGGCGCTCGTGTCGCGGTGCAAGGTGGCCCTGGGGGTGTTTGGCGGGGGGAGCAAGGCCTCCCGGGTGGTTCCCTGCAAGGTCCATGATGCGCTCGCGCGCGGCACCGCGGTGGTGACCGGCGACACCGTGGCGGCGCGTGAGCTCCTGACCTCGGGAACGAACGCTCTTCTCGTTCCTCCCGGAGACGCCGAGGCGCTGGCCCACGCGTTGCTCCGCCTCAAGCGGGATCCGGCACTCCTGGCCCGGCTCTCGAGTGAGGGGCGAAGGCTCCACGAGGAGCGTCTCTCGTCGTCGACGATCGGCCGCGACCTCGTCCGCGACCTCAATGTCTGGCTCGGGCGGGATGCGGCTCCGGAGAGCGGAGGCGCGGAGGACGGAGAGGATCCCCCCCTCGACCTCACCCCGAGGTCGGGCCAGCGCGTGGGGAGCCTGTCGTGATGGGAGAGGCCCTGCGCGTCTGCATCTTCACCCAGCAGTTCGGGTCGCTCTGGAGCGGCGTGGGATCGTATGCCACGGATCTCGTCCACGAGCTCGGTCGCCTCGGATGCGACGTGACGGTGGTGTCCCCTCCTTCGGCCGTCCTTCCCGCCGGCAGCTACCGCCATGTTCCCGTGCGGCCGTGCCGCCTCGATCCGACCCCAGGTGGCTGGCTCAGCCTGTCCCGGGCCTACCGGAGCGTGTTGCACCGGGCCGGGATCGACGTCAGTCACTTCGATGTGCTCCACTTCGCCGATGCGCGCGAGGCGCTGTGCCTTCCCCCGGAGCTTCCCCCGGCGGTGGGGACGATTCACGACTGCTATGCGGCCATGGCCGACAGGAACCCGCTCGCCTACACCCGGGCCTACGCCGACGGCTTCCGCCGCTTCGCCTACTACCGGCTCGCGCGATCGCTGGAAGCCCGGGCCTACCGGAGGCTCGACGGTCTCCTCGTGAACTCGGCCTACGTGGCGGATGCGGTGGCGAGGGCATTCGGCCTTCGCAAGAAGGACCTCCTCGTGGTGGCGCCCGGAGTCGGTCCCCAGGAGGTGATCCGCAAGCCCCCGCCGCTGCTCCAGGGGGATCCGAGCATCCTCTTCGTGGGATGCAACTTCTTCCGCAAGGGATTGCCGAACCTCGTGCGGGCCGTGGCGCTCCTCGCCCGGGGCGAGCTGCCGCACGTCGCTCTCCACGTGATCGGGCGTGATCGCAACCGCGCCGCCATCGAGCGTCTCGTCCGCCTCCTCGGGATCTCGGAGCGCGTCCATTTTCACGGACGCCTGGATCGGGCCTCGACGCGGGCTCTCTACGGTCGAGCCGAGATCACCTGTGTTCCGTCCCTGGTCGAGGCGTTCGGGCTCGTCTACCTCGAGTCCATGGCTGCGGGGACACCGGTGGTGGCCGGAAACGAGGGGGGAACGGTGGAGTTCATCCGTGACGGCGAGAGCGGACTCCTCGTCGACCCGCGGTCCGCGGACGAGATCGCGCGTGCCCTTGGCCGGATCCAGACCGACTCCGACCTCCGGCTGCGCCTCGTGCGGGGGGGGAAGTCCACGGTGGCCCGGAACGGGGTGGAGGAGATGGCCCGACGCACCCTTGCCGTGTACGAGAGTCTCGTCCGCAGGAGGCGCGATCAGAGACCGAGGTCGAGGAGGACGCCGACGTCATCGCCACCGGTCTCCTCGGCGCCCGGAAGGGTCTCGAGAAGACCGTTGGGGCCGGCGGACAGAACCCACACGCGACCCGGAGCCGACACCGCGCCGACGTGAGCCAGGATGGAGCGGCCCCAGGAGTCCGCGCCTCCGAACATCAGGTACGGTCCGGCGTAGCCCTTCAGGCCTTCCACGGTGTCCTCGCCGAGAAGGCGAGCGAGCTCGAGGGTGGGGGTCGACTCCAGCGAGAAGTTGAAGGGCACCGCGCCCGGTCCCACGAGCCACTCGACCCCGGCGTTGCCCGAAGCCTGATTCGGGTTGGTCCCGGTGTCGCGACTGAACTGCTCGATGGCGGCCTTCACCCGCTCGCAGGCGGTGCGGGCGGCAAGGGTCTCGGGGTCGGGTCCACTGCCGAGGACCTGGGGCAGGAAGGCGCTCAGGAGGGCCGCCGCGGACGCGACGATGGTGGCCTCACGGACGGTTCTCAGTAGGCGGGTTCTCATGGCACTCCCTTCCGCTCGTTCGAAACCCTTGGCTGATCGACTCGGCAGAGGTCCCTCGGGTGCAAGGCGCGTGCCGGGTGGCAGGGAGATCGGACGCGATTCTCTCGAAAGTATTGATATGGATTGGGTTAGATTCTTTGGCGGGGAGCCGGGAGAGCCGGATGTTGCCCCGATACGTCCACCGTGGTCGACGACCTGGTGAAGAAGAGGGCTCTGAGGGCCTTTCCGGGGCACAAGGCCGGGCCCGGGAGTGTCGATGTTTCGGACATGTCACAACCTCGAGCCGTCCGGATCTTTCCCGGTCTCGTCCTTCTCGCCGCCCTTCTTCCGTACGTGACCTCGCTCACCGTGCCGTTTCACTACGACGACGAGCATTCGGTCAGCGGCAATCCCCACATCCAGAGCCTGGACAACCTCGGGCGCTTCTTCGTCGATCCGACGTGCTTCAGCCTGTATCCGGATCACGCCATGTACCGGCCGATCCTGCTCGTCACCTATGCCGTCGACCACGCTCTGGGCGGCGGGCGCGCCTGGATGTTCCACCTCACCAACATGGTGCTTCACGTCCTGGCGTCGCTCGTGGTGCTGGGGCTCCTCGCCGAGCTGGCCCGGGCCCGGGAGGTCCGGGGCGATCCGTCCTTCGGGAGTCTCCCCGTGGTCGGGGGGCTCCTGTTCGCCCTCCATCCCGTCCACTCGGAGCCGGTGTTTTACGTCTCGGGTCGTTCCGACATCCTGGTCACGCTCTTCGTCACCCTGTCCGTCTTCTCCTGGATGCGGGCCCGGCGGGGAGAACGAGGAGCGGCCTGCGCATGGTTCGGGGTGGCGCTCCTGGCCTTCGCGCTCTCCCTTCTCACCAAGGCTTCCGCCATCGTGGTGCCGGCGCTGCTGCTCGCGGTCGAGCTCCTCGTGGGACCCGCCGTCTCGTCCCCGGCTCCCGGCAAGAGCGGTCCTCGACGCTGGCGAGGCCTCGCACTTCTCTTGCCGTTCGTCCTTCTGAGTCTTCTTTACCTCGAGCTGCGGAGCCGGCTCATGGGCAGCACCGGGATCGCACTCTCGAGGTCGCGCCTCCTCGAGCAGAGCGATGTCCTCACCGGTGCAGGGAGGGGAGTCCTCGCCAATCTCCTCACCCAGACCAAGGGTTTCCTCGTCTACGTGAAGCTGATTCTCTGGCCCGAGGCGCTCAGCATCGAGCACCATGTGGAGGTGGCGACATCGTTTCTCGATCCGACGTTTCTCCTCTCGCTGGCCTCCGTCCTCGCCCTGAGTGCCGCCATCGTGCTCTGGTCGTGGAGAAAACCGCTCCGACTCTTCTTCTTCCTGTGGATCCTGATCGGCCTCGCGCCGACGTCGAGCATCATTCCCCTCAACCTGCTTCTCACCGAACGCAGGCTCTATCTCTCGGGCCCGGGAACGGCCGGGCTCCTCGCCTGCATTCTTCTCGGCGTCGCGCAGTCGGTGCTGGCACCGCGGTCGAGCTCGCGGCGGATGGGTCTTGTCGCGCCAGCGGTCCTGCTCCTCGTCTGTGGCCTCTTCGTGGGGAGAATCGGCACCCGAGGGGCAGACTGGAAGGATCCGCTGCGGCTGTGGCGCGCCGCCGCGCGGGTGGCACCGGAGAGCGATCGGGCGCATCGCAATCTCGGCATCCAGCTCGCCCAGGCAGGAGAGATGGACGAGGCGGAACGAGAGCTGCGCCGGGCGGTGGAGCTCCACCCCGTGTTCGAGATCTCCCGGATCAACCTGGGAGAGGTCCTGCGCCGGCTGGGCGAGCGGGACAAGCGCGTCGATCGGGTCGTGGAGGCCGAGGATCAGCTCTCCTGGGTTCTCGCCCGGGGGCCGACGAGCCAGATGGTGCTGCACCGACTCGCCGCGGCCAAGCGGACGCGCCATGAGCTGACGCAGGACACGCGTCCCGTGATGGAGGCGATGGATCTCTACGAGATCCTCGTCGATCTCTATCCCGAGGATCGTGTGGCGGCCCGCGGGCTCGCGGTGTGCCGGATCATCCTTGCGGGCGGGGTGCCCGTGCAGCCGGGGGAGTAGCCGCGCCGTGGGCGAGGGGCTCGTTTCGACACGGAGGGCACGAAGGGAAGAGGAAGGACACGATGAGCGCCGGGATAAACCGGCATGGAGTCGCAGATGAGAGAGCTGTACGAGGAAGGGCTAGCGACCCACCTCGGCCCCGAGTCATGCGGGGGCCCTCGCAAGGGTGGTCCCCGAGG
>Ga0326597_10000317_pt1 | contig 90961 bp, 77 predicted proteins | sample RVTome_12_FD_203789 | JGI IMG/M metagenome (GOLD analysis project Ga0326597, IMG submission 203789) | Soil microbial communities from uranium-contaminated site in the Upper Colorado River Basin, Wyoming, United States - RVT100D185 | ecosystem: Environmental > Terrestrial > Soil > Contaminated >...
GTCTCCGACGGGCCCGAGCCCACCTTTCGCCACGAGAAGTACCCGGAATACAAGGCCACGCGGGAGAAGATGCCCGAGGATCTGGTGCAGCAACTGCCCTACATTCCGCGCATCGTGGAGGCGCTGAACCTGCCCTACCTGCTCATCCCCGGCTTCGAGGCCGACGACATCGTGGGCACCCTGGTGCGGCGCGCCGAGGCCAAGGGCCTGGACTGCTACATGGTCACCGGGGACAAGGACTACATGCAGCTCATCAACGACAATGTCTGCATGTACGCCGCCAAGGGCGATGACGTGACCCTGACCCGGCACGCGGAGGTGCGCGCCAAGTTCGGCGTGGAGCCCGGGCAGGTGATCGACCTGCTGGCCCTGATGGGCGATTCCTCGGACAATGTGCCCGGCGTCAAGGGCGTGGGCCAGAAGACCGCCGCCAAGCTGCTGGAGCAGTTCGGCTCCCTGGACGGCATCTATGCGCACCTGGACGAGGTGAAGGGCGACAAGCTGCGCCAGAACCTGGAAGAGAACGAGGCCATGGCCCGGCTCTCCCGGGAGCTGGTCACCATTCACCTGGATGTGCCCGTGCAGCAAGACTTCGCCGCGCTGGAGCTGCACCCGGCGGCGCTGGAGGACAACCAGGCGCTGATCGACCTGTTCACCGAGCTGGAGTTTCAGTCCCTGCGGGACCGCCTGATCACCACGCGCGCCGCCGCCGCGCCGGACACCGCCGACGACGTGACGTATGTGACCATCGACAGCCTGGACGCCCTGCGGGAATACCTGCCCCAGTGGCGCAAGGCCAGTCTGCTGGTGATGGACACGGAGACCACCGGGCTGGACCTGTTCCAGGACCGCGTGATCGGCCTGTCCTTCTCCACCACGGCCAGGGAGGCCCAGTACGTGGCGCTGAACGCGCCGGACATGGCCCCGCGGCGGGACAAGGCGCTTTCCCTGCTGCGCCCCGTCCTGGGGGACGACGGCCCGCCCAAGTGCGGCCACAACATCAAGTACGACATGCACCTGCTCCAGCGCGAAGGGCTGCCCGTGGGCAACGTGGTGCATGACACCATGATCGCCTCCCACCTCACCGAGCCGGCGGAGCGGCGGCACGACCTGGACAGCGTGGCCCTGCGCCGGCTGAGCTACACCAAGATTCCCACCGAGCAGCTCATCGGCAAGGGCAAGGAGCAGGTCACCATGGCGGACGTGCCCATCGCCGAAGTGAGCCGCTACGCCTGCGAGGATGCGGACATCACCTTCCGCCTGCACGAGGTGTTCGTGCCGCGCCTGCGCGAGACGGGCCAGGAAAGAGTGTTCAGCGAGTTGGAGATGCCCCTGGTGCCGGTGCTGATGCGCATGGAGCGGGCCGGCATCCGCTTCGACGCCGACGGCGCCAAGGCCCTCTCGGCGGAGATGGAGGACAAGCTGGCCGGCATCCGCGAGGAGCTCTACGACATGGCCGGCGAGCGGGACTTCAACCTGAATTCCATCGTCGATCTGCAGCGGGTGCTCTACGATCAGCTCAAGCTGCACGAGCAGCTCGGCGTGCGCCCCCGCAAGATCAAGACGGGCAACGGCTTCTCCACGGACGAGGACACGCTGGAGAAGATGCACGAGCACCCCTTTCCCCGCAAGCTGCTGGAATACCGGGGGCTGACCAAGCTCAAGAACACCTACCTGGACCAGCTGGCCACGTTCATCAATCCGGCCACGGGGAAGATTCACACCTCGTTCCGCCAGGCCGTGGCGGCCACCGGGCGGCTGGCCAGCGACCAGCCCAACCTGCAGAACATCCCCGTGCGCAGCGAGGACGGCCGCAAGGTACGCGCCCTGTTCGTGCCCACGGACGACGCGCACGTGCTGCTCTCGGCGGACTACAACCAGATCGAGCTGCGCGTGGTGGCGGACTATTCGGGCGACCCCACCTTCGTGGAGACCTTCCGCAGCGGGGAGGACATCCACAAGCTGACCGCCGCAACCATCTTCAATGTCGAGCCGGACGACGTGGACCGCAACATGCGCTCGGTGGCCAAGGAGGTCAATTTCGGCCTGATCTACCGCATGGGCCCCGACCGCCTGGCCCAGGTCACCGGCACCAACCGCAACGAGGCCAAGGCCTTCATCGAGCGCTTCTTCGCCAAGTACGACACCATCCGCGCGCTGCAGGAGGAGTTGGTGGCCAAGGCGCAGAAGGAGGGCTTTGCCCTCACGCGCCTGGGGCGGCGGCGCTACCTGCCGGAAATCAACAGCAATGATGCCTTCGCGGCGCGCACGGCGGAGGGCATGGCCATCAACACACCCATCCAGGGCACGGCGGCGGAGATCATCAAGCTGGCCATGATCGGCGTGGACCGCCGCATCCGCGAGGCCGACCTGCGCTCGCGCATGGTGCTCACCATCCACGACGAGCTGCTCTTCGATGCCTACCGGGACGAGCTGGAGACCCTGCAAACCCTGGTCGCCGAGGAGATGGAGGGGGCCATGGAACTCTCCGTGCCGCTGAAGATCGAGATGGGCAGCGGCGAGAACTGGCTCAGCGCCCACTAGTTGTTTTGACGGAAACGCTTCATGGCATGTCGGCTGCTGGGCCGAATGCGCCCCGCGACCACCCCCGCAACCCCAGTCAGGATGGACCATGCAACGCTTCAAACTCAGCGAGATGGTGCAGTTCAACCCGGAGAAGATGGCCAAGGTGGACCTGGCCGCCAGCCCGCACCTGATCTCCGGGCTCAACTGCTTCGAGCCGGGACAGGCGCAGAAGGCACACGCCCACAAGGGCGCGGACAAGCTCTACTACGTGCTGGAAGGCAGCGGGGAGTTTTCCGTGGGCAGCGAAACGCAGACCCTCGGCGCGGGGGAACTGCTCTACGTGCCCGAGGACATCGCGCACGGCGTGGTGAACACGGGCAGCGCCCGGCTGGTGGTGTTCATTGTGATCACGCCCAACTTCATGGCCAAGTAGCGCCGGCCACACCATCGCCCATGACCGCATGCCCCGCTCAGGAGGCCAGCGTCTTGCGCCGGGCGGCGGGGTGCAGGCGGTTGACCGCGGAGAGCGGCCGCGTGTCCGTGTCGCCGTGGCGGCGCACATTGATCATCTCGGCCACCACGGACACGGCGATTTCCGCCGGCGTTTCGGCCTGAATGTTCAGCCCCACCGGCGCGTAAACCTTGCCGAAGGCTTCCCGCGCGTAGCCCTGCTGCTCCAGCAGCTCGAACACGGCGCGGATGCGGCGGGAGCTGCCGATCATGCCCACGTAGGCCACGGGCTCTTCCCGTTCCAGCATGACCTTCAGCGCGTCCATGTCCAGCACGTGTCCCCGCGTGACCAGCACCACGTAGGTGTGGGGCGTGAGCGGAAGCTGGCGCACCACGTCCAGGATGGGCCCGCAGACCACCTGCGTGGCCTGGGGAAAGCGCTCCCGGTTGGCGAACAGGCGCCGGTCGTCCACCACGATGGTGCGGAAACCGGTCTGCCGCGAGATGCTCTCCAGGGGCTCGGCGATGTGGCCCGCCCCCACGATGACCACCGTGGGCACCGGGTCCCAGCGCTCCGTATAGACCTCGTAGTCGCCCACGGTCTTGAGCTGGAAGTCCTGCTTGCGGGGCACCTCGGGCAGGGCCACGGGCGCGCCGGTTGGCTGGGACGCGGGCGCACCGCCCGGCACCGACGCCAGGGGCTGACCTTGCGCATCGGTGAACACCCGCCGGCCGAGCAGCTCGGGCTGACCCCCGGCCTGCACGATCTGGTGCACGACCACGCCCTGCTCCCCGGAGGAGAGGGTTTTCAGTGCGGCGGCCAGTTCGATGTGCGCCGGATCGGGCCGCCAGGGCTCGATGAACACGCGCAGGGTACCCCCGCAGACCGCCTCGGACTCCAGGGAGATGTCCTCGGTCAGGTCGGCCAGCTCCTCGCGGAACTCCCCGTCCAGCAGGGACAGCTTGGCCTTCTGAATCACGCCGGCCTCGCCGCAGCCGCCGCCGATGGTGCCCATCAGCTTGCCGTCAGCCTTGACGAGCATGGTGGACCCTTCCTTGCGGGGTGTGGAGCCGCGGGTCTTGATTACCGTGGCCTGCACGACGGAACGCCCCTCGCGCAATTCCTGCTCGATGGCTTCGAAAATATCCGTGTTGCCCATGGCGGCTGTTTCCCTGAATCCGTGACTTGCGGCAGGCGCTGTCCGCCGGGAACCATGCTTTCCGGTAAGCAAGGCCCTGCGCCGGCAACGCCGGTCCGATTTTTTCGGCGGTGGTTCCCCGAGGGCCGGAGACTCCCCGCCCAATGGATGTTATGTAAGAATATCAGAGCGGTGAAACCGGCACAAACGCCGGCACCGTGAACCGGCACCGAGAACCGGCACGCCCCACACTGTCTTCCGTCTGCGCCGCACCATGTCCCGTGACACGCCCGCCTGGATGCCCGACTGGACGGCGCTCATGCAGACCGCCCCGGAAATCGCGCTGCCTGCGGCCGAGGGGGACCTGTACGTGATCGCCGATGCGCACCTGGGCGACGTGCGCGCCCCGGCGCAGACCTTTGTCGATCTGTTGGACACCCTGCCCCAGCCGGCCGGCGTCGTGTTCATGGGGGACCTGTTCAAGGTATGGCTGGCCATTCCCAAGTACTGGGATGTGCAGGTGCGTTCGGTGCTGGCGGCGTTTCGGCGGCTGCGCGAGCGCGGCGTGCCTGTCGTGTTCGTGGTGGGCAACCGGGAATATTTCCTGCCCACGTCTCCGCAGCGGCTGGCCCGCTCGTCGCTCCCCTTTGATCATGTGATCCATGGCGCCGGCATCCTGCACTGGGCCGGGCGGCGCTACGGGCTGAGTCACGGGGACCTGGTCAACCGGCGGGACAGCCAGTACCTGCGCTGGCGGCGCCTGTCGCGCAGTCCCTGGTTCGAGGGACTGTTCCGCGCGTTGCCGGGGGGCGTGGCCCGGCGCATCGCCGAGCGGCTGGAACGCGCCCTGGCCGACACCAATCAGCAGATCAAGATTCAGTATCCCCAGGACGAGCTGGAGGCCTTTGCCGCCACCGTATTGGGAAACGCCGCGCTGGGCGATCTGGACGGCTTTCTGCTAGGGCACTTTCACCGGGACGAGACCATCACCGTGCCGGGCCATCGGGGCAGCCTGCGCATCGTGCCGGACTGGTTCTCCCACAAGACGTTGCTGCGCATGCACCCGGACGGCACGAGCAACCTGGTCGAGCTGGAAGCCGGCTGATCCCGCGCCGCCGGCCGCCGCTGGGCTCAGGGGTCCGGATCGCCCTTGCGCCGCAGGTCGCGCTTGATGCGGGCCAGCTCCGCCTCCACGTCCGCTACGGAGGGCCTGCGTGGCGCCTTGCCCCCGGCGGGAGCTGCCCTGCCCCCGGTCGGGCGCGCCGACCCCTTGGCGGGCCCTGCCTGTGCCTCCGGGCCGGTCCCGCTGCCGTCCGGCTGCGGCCCTGCTTCCTCACGCCAGGCGGCCAGCACCTCGGCGTAGAAGCGGCGCGCCCAATCGAGCAGGGCCTCCAGGGTGCGCTCCACGGGAGAGCGCAGGTCCAACCCAAAGCGGCCCAGCAGATCGTCCACGTCCCGCAGCAGGTCGTCCAGGGTCACCTCCGGGCCGGCGCCGGCAGGCTGAGCGGGCCCGCCCGCCGACCGGGCCTGATGGCCGCCACCGGTGGCCGCCGCGCCGGAAGCCGGGCGGCGCGGCCCCGCCACCTCCGGCCCGAGGGCACGGTCATGGGCGCGGCGCTGTGCCGGGTCGCCGAGCACCCGGTAGGCCTGGGCCAGCAGGATGAAGCGGCGCGCCTGGGCCTCCCGCGCGGCGCCCCGCAAACCGGGTTGGGCATCGGGGTGCGCGGTCTTCGCCAGGCGCCGGTAGGCGGCCCGCAACGCGGCCGCGTCCGCATCCCGCGGCACCTGGAGCACCTTGTAATAGTCGGTCAGCATCGGTATAAATGGGCCATCAGGGGCCACGCCATGCCGCGCACCATGGACGCCCCGCCCACCACACGCGACCCTCCGGCTGGATGCTGGAGCAAACGCCTCGCCAGGATGGTACCGGGATGTCGCACACGCTCTTCTTCGATCTGGAAACCAAGTACTCGGCCGAGCAGGTTGGCGGTTGGTCCAACGTGATGGACATGGGCATGTCCGTGGGCGTGCTCTGGGACAGTCTGGACGAAGCCTACCATGTCTACCTGGAACACCAGGTTCCCGAGCTGATCGAGCATCTCAAGCGGGCCGACCTGATCGTGGGGTTCAACCACGTGGAATTCGACCTGCGGGTGCTGGTCGGCGCCGTGCCGCCCGTGGAGACCCGGCATCAGCGCTACCTGGAGTTGCGCGCCCTGAACCATTGCGACCTGCTGACCGAGGTGAAGACCGTGCTGGGGCACCGGCTCAAGCTGGATTCCCTGGCCCGCCCCACCTTGCAGGTGGGCAAGTCCGCCGACGGCCTGCAGGCCCTGGAATGGTACAAGGAAGGGCGCATCGACCTGATCATCGAGTACTGCAAGCAGGACGTGGAGGTGACGCGGCGGCTGTTCGAATATGCCCAGGAGCATGGGGAACTGCTCTATGACTCCCGGGCGGGCATCAAGACGGTGACCCTGGACCTGCTGGCCCAGAAGCCCGTCACCGCCGATGCGGAACAGATGTCGCTATTCGACTAGGCGCTGGTGGGCAGCCACAGCGGCCGCTCCGCCTGGCCCTCAGGCAGAAGCGTACCGCTCGGCGGTGGACTCGTAACGGGCGATGTTCTCGCGGAGTTGCCGCACCATCACGCCGATCTCTTCCTCCACCTGGCTCAGCAGCACGAACAGTTCCAGGCAGGCGTACTTGATGAAGCCCGCCTGTGCCGCATAGACATTGATCGTCGAGGCATCGTTGAGCGGGCCCACCTCCAGGTGCTGGGCCTGCTCACGAAAGCCCTGGGCCCAGAACTCCTGCATCACGCGGCTGCCCCAGGGCCGCGCCAGATGGTAGGGCTTGGCGGTATTGGCGATGTCCGCCGCCTTGATCAGGCTGCACGCGACGAGGGTGCGGGATTTTTCATTCTTGTAGTCGGGGCCGCCGCCGGCGAGGCACTTGGTCAGCCGCTCCAGGAAGTCCTGGTGCCGGGCAAAGTCCGTGGCCAGCACGAACTGCTCGATCTGCGTCATGGCCTCCTGCTGCTGACCGAGGGGCATGTGCTTGAACAGGTTGGTGGGCGCCTGGGCCAGCAGTTGCCGGGTGACTTCCACCGATCGCTGCTCCAGCACCGACTTGTTGGCAAAGCGGTTCGCCAGGTTGGACTTGGTCTTGATCTCCCACTGGTTGTCATTGCCGGGATGATCCACATCATGCACCAGCGTCGACACCATCAGCAGGAAGCGGAGCCAGGGCGGGAAGTTGCGCGCGAAGGTCGGCCGGGTGACGAACCAGCCCATGGTGTTCAGGGCGTCCGTCGCGTGGTTGAGGTTGTGGTACGGATTGGGACGGTAGCCGCGGGCCACCTCTTCGATGAAGGTGGTGAGTGTTGCCTTGTCGATTCCCAGTGTCGCGGCGGAGCCCTCCGAGGCGAACATGGCGTGCACCAGCTCGATCAGCCGTTGCCGGCTGCGAATGGACAGAATTGGGAGTGACAGGTCGAATTTCATGTCAACACTGAACCCTTGGCGCCGTGGCGGCGGTCAGTCCTTGAGACGCCGTGGCCGATGGTCGACCGCCTGGCGCCATGGCGCCGGCGATCCATGCGGCGGCAGCCCATGCACCGATGCATGGCGTGGGCCACCACTGGGCCCTTGGGGCCAAGTTCCACGGAAACGATTGACCAATACCCGCATTCCTTACCAGAATCGCATAGGATCATGCCACAAAACGACACCGGATGCTTCTCCCCCGCCGCCTAACCCTCACTAAATAATACAATGGCCGAGAGAAATCTCAACGGAGGCACGGATACCGCGCGATCCCCCAATCCCAACGGGCCGATCAATCTGCGCCGCATGCGCATTGAGTCGGTTTTCCGACACGACACGCGCAATCTGCCCCGCCAGGAGCGGGACAAGTATTCGAGCTTCCTGTGGAATGCCGTGCGGCTGGATTGGGGGCCGAAGGTGCCCATCGCCGCCGTCGTCGGCAGCCAGCAGAACGCGCCGGTGCAGGAAAAAAGCGAGGATGCGCTCAAGGACACCCTCGATTATTACCGGAAAAAGGACGACTACACCGAACTGGTGCGGGTCCTCAAGTTTTATGCGGCCTACCTGCTGCAGCAGGCGCGGCGGGAGCGCGTGTTTGGCAGTCAGCTCTTTCTCCTGTTCAAGGCGGTGGACTTCCTGCGCATGATCGTCCAGTACTCCCCCTACTCCGTGAACCAGGACGCGGAAACGCTGGTCTTCGCCATCTTCACGGACCTGGGCACCCAGCGCCGCCAGCAGTTCGGCCGGTACTACGAGACCGAGCAGAACGTGTTCCAGACCATGAAGCGGCTGCAACTGTTTCCCAGCGACCATCGCTCCCGGCTGCGGCTGGCCGAACAGCTGGTGGAGCAGACGAGCTTCTATGACGCGGCGGTGCAGTACGAATTCCTCATGCGCTTCTACCCCCGCATGCCGCGGCATGCGGACATTCCCCGCGGTCGCGTGGCACTGGCCCTCGCCGGCATCTACCAGAACCTGATCGACAATGCCGGGCGCCACCCGGGCGACATGCGCAAGCTGCGCAACTTCGTGGAGCGGCACAATCGCGACAGCGGCAAGGAGATCCCCCTGCCCAAGGATGCCACGCCCGCGGGCGCCCAACGCGTGGCCCGGGCCCTGCTGCCCTCGGCCAACCGCTGGTATACCCAGGCGCTCAATGTGGCCAAGCTGGGCGCGCCGCGCCTGTCCGAGGCGGCCTTTCAGCTCGCCCGCAATCTGGAGCGGGAGCGGCGACCCAAGGAGGCGCTGAAGATCCTGGTGGACGTGAAGCCCCAGTGGAAGCGCCTGGGCAGTTCCTCCGCCGCCTGGGAGCTGCGGCTGACCTATGTGGACCTGCTGGTCAATCTGGCCATGAAGCTCCAGCGCCGCGACGTGCTCAGCGAGGCCCTGGAGGACCAGCGCGAGTTCCGCAACGAGCTCGAAGGGGTGCAGACGCGCACCCGCCGCACGGAGGAGGAAGAAGAGGAAGCCCTGGGCGAGCCCCCGCCCTTTCCCCGCCGGCGCTAATGTGGTGTCCCCGAGATTCGCGGCCAAACATGGCATCAGAAGCGACTGAGGTCACTCATGTTTTTAGGGCTCGCCGCTTCTCGAATCTGCGGGACACCACACCAGGCTGTGTCTGAAATCCCTATGAAAGGCCCGTTCGCGCACGTCGAGATGCGGTCTTCGACCGCTCCCCTTCGGCGGGCTCAGGACAGGCTCAGCGACGCGGAGTGTTCAACTTGCCACCAATGTAGGGCCGTGTGCCTGAGGAAGGTTGCGTGGCAGCCTGTCTCGAAGGGCACGGCCGCCCACAAGCCCACTTTTCAGACACACCCTGGCAGGGCAGGGCGCGCGCTTCGCTGATGGGCCGAAGCCGGCCTATTCCCCCATGGCCGCCTGGCGTTCCTTGATGATCTTGTCCGCGATGGGCGCCGGCACCTCCTCGTAGCGCGCGAAGCGCTGGGTGAAATACCCCTGGCCCGAGGTCATGGCGCGCAGGTCGATGGCGTAGGTGAGCGCCTCGCCCATGGGCACCTCGGCGCGCACGACCTGGTTGCGGCCCCGGCTGTCCATGCCCAGCACGCGCCCCCGGCGGCTGTTGATGTCACCCATCACATCGCCCATGTAGTCGGCGTGCACGACGATCTCCAGCTCCAGGATCGGCTCCAGCAGCACGGGCCGGGCGTCCTCCATGGCTTTCTTGAAGGCCATCGAGCCGGCGATCTTGAAGGCCATCTCGGACGAATCCACGTCGTGGTAGCTGCCGTCGTAGACGGTGGCATCGATGCCGATCACCGGATACGCGCCCACCACGCCCTTGCCCATGGCTTCCTGGATGCCCTTCTCGATGGCCGGAATGTAGTTCTTGGGAATGGCTCCGCCCACGATGGCATTGTGGAATTCCAGCCCATCCACGGCGCCCCGCGGCTTGAGCTCCAGCCAGCAGTCGCCATACTGCCCCCGGCCGCCGGTCTGCTTCTTGTACTTGCCCTGGGCCTTGGCGCCGTGGCGGATGGTTTCCCGGTAGGGCACGTGGGGCTGGCCCAGGGTCGCCTCGATGTTGAATTCCCGCTTGAGCCGCTCCAGCACCAGCTCCAGGTGAATCTGCCCCATGCCGTTGATCAGGAAGTCGCCCGTCTCCGCGTTGTGGCTGAACTGGAGCGTGGGGTCCTCCTCGATCATGCGGTGCAGCGCGGCGCCCAGCTTGTCTTCTTCCCCTTTGCCGCCCAATTGCAGGGCATAGGTCAGCACCGGCGTGGGGAAGGCGATGGGCGGGAATTCCACCTTGTGCTTGGGGTTGCTCAGGGTGTCGCCGCTGTGGGTGTGGCTCAGCTTGGGCAGCACACCGATCTCCCCCGCGGCGAGCTGGGTCACCTCCACCTGCTCCTTGCCCACCATCTTGTACAGATGGGCGGGCCGCTCCGTTTCGCCGCGGGTGGTATTGAGCAGCTCGTCGCCGGGCTTGACCGTGCCGGAGAACACGCGCACGTAGCTCAGCTTGCCGGCGTAGTGGTCGATGCGCGTCTTGAACACCAGGGCGGCGGCATCGGGATTGTCCGCGCTCTCCGGCGCATAGCCTTCGGGCACCTGCTCCTGGGCCTGACGCTGCCGGCGGCGCGTCTCCGCATCGGGCAGCAGGCCCAGCGCACCCTGGAGCACGCGGTCCGCCCCCACGGTGGTCTGGGCCGCGGTGCAAAAGACGGGCACCAGCTTGCCCTGCTGGGTGCCGGCCACCAGTCCCTGGCGCAGCTCCTCCTCGCTCAGTTCCTCGGTTTCCAGGTACTTCTCCAGCAGGGCATCGTCCCCTTCGGCGGCCGATTCCACGAGCTGGTAGCGCAGGTCTTCCGCCACATCGGCCAGTTCGGCGGGAATGTCGGTCTTCTGGGGCTTGTCCGGCGCGCTGTAATCGTAGGCGGCCATTTCCACCAGGTCGAGCACGCCCTTGAACTGGTCGCCCGTGCCCCAGGGCATCTGTACGCGGATGAGCCGTGTGCCGAATATTTCCCGCAAGTTGTCGAAGCGCGCATCGAAGTCCGCCTGTTCCTTGTCCAGCTTGTTGATGACCAGGATGCGCGGCATGCCGTGCTGCTCCAGGGCCTCCCACAGCAGTTCGGTCTCGCTCTGCACGCCGGGTTCCGCATTGGCCATCAGGATCACGCCGTCCACGGCCCGCAGCGCACCCATGGTGGCACCCAGGAAGTTCATGGAGCCGGGGGTGTCCAGCAGGTGCACGCTGTGGCCGTCATGGGTGAAGTGGGCCATGGCGGTCTGGCTGCTGGACTGCCGTTCCTTTTCTTCCGGCTCCGCGTCCAGCACGGTGGTGCCGGCACCGATGGCACCCAGCTTGTCGATGGCCCCGGCACGATAGAGCAGGGCCTCACCGAGCGTCGTCTTGCCGGCGCCGCTATGGGCGACAATCGCGAATGAATAGATTCCCATCGGCACACTCCAGCGCGGATCCCGGCAACCTGGCACCAGGGGCGCCCCGGTCGCCGGATGATGCGGTCTCGGCCCCCGCGCGGACCTGGAATCCCTGCGCGGCGGCTGACGATTGCCGCTCCCTGGCGATGACGATTGCTGCCGGTCGGCCTTCCTGGCCGCGGCCCGCGCCCCCATGGCGGGAGCAACCCCCGTCCCCGGCAGGGGTGCTTGCGGTCCGCGTGAACTTATCCGGGGGACTGCCGAAAGTAAAGGGAGCCCGCTGCCGACAAGGCCCCGCGCCGGCTGCCGCGGGGCTCGGCGCGACACCTGGCCGGATGGCCGTCCCTGTCCGGCCAATGCCCCGCGGCGCGGCCAGCTATGCCCAGGCGCGCAAGGATTTGCGGCGGATTGGGTTCGCTTCGAAATGTGAATAAATGCGGCGCCTTGATGCAGGCAGCGGGCGTGGCATGCCGCCCGGGCCGCGGCAGGTCAGACAGGCCCCAAGCCCCCTACGCCGGGGACATCTTCTTTTGCAGGAAGGCGAACCAGTTGGGGCGGGAGTACAGCGCCTTGTCCAGGGAGAACAGCTGGGCCCGGCGCAGGCCGATGGCCTCTTTCAGAATCTGCGGCGACTTGATGTTGCCCTCCAGCAGGATCGGCAGCTTGGAACAGCGGGCGATCCATTCGGCCAACGTATCCTCGGTGTCGAAGAACTTGTTGAGCACGTGCAGGCTCACCGGATGCAGCAGGCTCACCTTGGCATTGGTCAGCACACGCAGCATCCCCTTCAGGTCCGCATCGGTAAACCCTTCCTCCACCTTGTCGTAGATGGAGAACAGGTAGGAGATGGGAATGTTGGAGGTGGTGCGCGCCTTGATGGCCTTGATGATCTCGGCGGCCAGCAGCATGCGGCCCTGGATGGTGCCGCCGTAGTTGTCGTCACGGGTGTTGAAGCGGGTGGAGAGGCATTGATCCAGCAGCGTCTGCTGGGCGCCATTGATCTCGATGAAGTTGGCCTCCACCTCCTCGGCCCGCTCGGCGGCATGGACGAAGAACAGCACGATCTCCTCCACGTCCCCGTCGTCGAATTCCCGGCTCACGTCGAAGTCCTTGCCGAAGTTGAGCACGGAGGGCCCCACGGGCTGCTCCCCGGCCAGCAGCTCGCTGGTGCGCGCCCCCGCATGGGACAGGCGCAGGCCCACCACGGCGCCCTCGGCCTGGATGGCCTTGACCAGCCGGTACAGGCCCTCGATGTGCCGCTCCTCGGAGATGCCGAGCTGGTTGCTGTGGGCCCGGCCCTGGCTGGCCACGTAGGCCGATTCGATGATGATCACCCCGGCGCCTTCCCGCGCCATGTTGAGGTAATAGTCCATCAGCTGGGGCGATACGGTGCCGTCGCGGTTGGCCTGATGCTCCATGAACGGCGAGAAGACGATGCGGTTGGGCATCTGCACCTGGTCCAGCACCATGGGTTCGAAGAGCATCGCTTCGGAGACGATTGCCTGTTTTTGCACGCTGGGTCCTTCGCTCAATGTGGGGGCTGCCGGCCCCCGGGGGTTCATTCGTGGGTGGGTCGCTCAATCCTGGGTGGTGCGCGGGGCGAGACCGGAGCGGCCAAAGCGCCGGCCCAGTTCCCCTTCCACGTCCTCGGGCGTGATGCCGGCCTGGGCCATGCACACGAGCACGTGAAACCACAGGTCAGCCAGCTCATGCACCGTGGCGGCGCGATCGCCGTTCTTGGCGGCGATGATCAGCTCGCAGCTTTCCTCGCCCACCTTCTGCAGCACCGCGTCCGGCCCGCCGGCCAGCAGCCTGGCCACATAGGACTCGGCCGGATCGGCCCCCATGCGCTCGCGGATGACACCGTACACGGCGTGCAGATCGGCCTTGGCGGGGACTGGCATGGGCTCTCCTGTGGGTGACGCACCGGTTTGCCAAACGCCCATGCTACCACGTTTTTCCGTGCTATTCCAGCATCTTCCGCCAGGCCACGCCGCGCCGCGGAGCGGCGGCACCGCGTCCGCCGTGCCGACCTTGCCCGCAAAGTATATATATGTTTACCTGTTGTGACAACGCACCGTAGCGCCATTGCGCGGCGGCATCGCGCGGCGGCAGCGGGACGACGCACCACGGCGAAGCCCCCTGGGGAGGCTACCATGCGCGAGAAGATGTCTTTTACGGTACGGCGGCGCGAACCCCGGGTACCGCCGGCGCCGCGCCCTGTCGCCGCGGCGGGGCTGGGATGTCGCCGGGCCCGGCTGTCCCTGATGCTGCTTGCGACGGCCATGCTGGTTGCGGCGCTGCTCCCGGCCCTGTGGCCCCTGGCGGGTGGGGCGCAGGAAGCCGCGCTGAGCCGCCGGCTGGCCCTGGCGGCGGCCGGGATTCATGTGCTGGATGGAGACACCCTGGAAGCGGATCTCAACGGGGACGGCACCGTCACCACCCCGGAGGAGCGGGTGCGCCTGCTGTATGTGGACACGCCCGAGCTGCACGACTCCCACAAGGGGCAGGACCTGGCCCATGGGCTGCCCGCCCGCGAGGCCCTGGCGCGCTGGCTGCGGGAGGGGCCCGTGCGCCTGGCCATCAACCCGGCCGCGCCCCGGGGCAACTACGGACGCACCCTGGCGGTGGTGTTCGCGGGCGATGACAACCTCAGCCTGCGGCTGATTCGCGCGGGGCACAGCCCTTTCGACACACGCTTCCGCCTGCCGGCGGAGCATGCCGAATACCGGCGCTATGTGGCCGCGGAGGCCGAGGCCTTCACCGCCCGGCGGGGCATCTGGGGGGACACGGCATCGCGCCGGCACTATCTGACCCGGCTCAAGCGCGAACACCACACGCCCCAGGCCAAGGCCAATCCCCTCTACCATGCGCCCCTGCTGCACGCGGAGACCGCCCGTCTGGAACCTCTGGTGGGACGCTATGTGCGCCTGAACGGCGTGTTGCGCGAGCGGCGGCGGCTGCGCGAGGAGATGTTCCTGCTGCGGCTCGGCGGTGCGCAGGACGGCAAGCAGGGGCGCCGCGTGACGGCGGTGCTCTTTCCCCAGCAAGCCCGGCGGCTCAGCCCGGCCGCCTGGCCCCTGGGCCAACCCCTGCATATCGAAGGCTTCGTGCAGCGCTACCGGGACCAGCCCCAGATCGTGTTGCACTATGCGACGCCATGGCCCGTCCAGCCGTGAGGGCGCGAAGCGCCTGCGCAACCGCCGCCGGTGGCATGACCGCGCCGCGCGGCCCACGCCCGGTTTGGGCGCTTGGGGCAGGCAATGCCGCGCCTGCTCTGTCGGTGCCGGCCGCCCCCGCAGGCCGCCCTTGCCAACCGGCGAAGCTTCATGTTCCATTGGACCCCCTTGAAACGACAACAGATTGATGGAGCGGGCAGAATGGTGTGGGGCAACGGGCGCGGCAGACGGTTGGCAGACATGGCACTGGGCGCGGCCCTGATGGTGGCCGCGACCTTGGTGGTCAATGCCTCGGGCATGACGGCTCACGCGGCCCAGGAGTTCCCCGGCGACCCGGAGCACAAGGGCGTGGTGACCATCGGCGACTACCAGATCTTCCCGGAGAACCGGCCCAGCAACGCGGTGTACCTGGACAACAAGCTGATCTTCAGCGTGCCCGGCGAGACCCTGGTGCAGATCATTCCCCTGCCCCATGCGGGACGCTTCATCTATCTGACCCGGGATTCCGACGGCACGGCGCGCCTGGGCGCCAAGCTGGCCAAGTCCGAGCCGGAGCCGCGCATCACGGCCATCGGGGAGTCCTTCTACCATGCCGTGATGGTGATGGACGGTGTGGTCTACAAGAAGCTCTACCGCATCCAGAACGATCTCTCGGTCGTGGACCTGCTGCCCAGTTCCAAGACCGCCGACGGCATGACCCTGGGGCCCGGCGGCGTGCTGTTCTATCACGTGGCCTCGGCCCAACGCACCGATGACGGCAACACGGTCTTCGGGCTGCGGCTGCATCTGGCCCCGGCGGACGACGAGCCGACGCGGCACCTGGCCTATCCCATCATGAACACCCTGCCGCGCCTGGAGTTGGACTGGACGGATGCCAACCGCATCCGCTACCGCCTGGCCGACGGCCGCGAGGGTGCCCTCAGCGTCTCGCAGTTCCAGTAACCCACGGTACCCCGTGACCACGAGCGATGCCGCAGCGGACCGGGACGCCACGCCCCGGAAGGCGGCGCCCGGCCCCGCACGGCCGTTGCGTCACACCACCGCGGACGGCATCACGCTGCGCGGCACGGTCCGGGGGCAAGGCGCGCCCGCCATCCTCTTCGGCCCCGGCGCCGGGCTGCCGGTGCAGGTCTATGCCCACACCCTGGCCCCCCTGGCCGCGACACACACGGTGCTGGCGCTGAATCCGCGCGGCCACGGCGACAGCGACGGCGGCAGCGCGGGCGACGGTTGGGCGCCCTGCCTGGCGGACTGGCGGGACTTCGTCGCGGCACAGCCCGCTCCCCTGATCCTGGCCGGGCATTCCTTCGGGGCCATGCTGGCCCTGGCCACCGCCGCGGCCGTGCCGGACAAGGTCACCGGCCTGCTGCTGCTGGACCCCCTGGCGCGGGGCACACGCGAGCAGCCCTGGCCCGCGGCGTCCCAGGCCGCGGCCATCCGGCTCGCCGAAGCCACCAGCTTGCGCACCGCGCACTGGGCCACGCGGGAGGCCGCGGCGGCCTGGCTGCGCGAGACCTCGCCCTACCGGCACTGGGCGCCGGCGGCGCGGGAGGCGTTCCTGGAAGCGGGGTTGGTCTCGGCGCATCAGGGGGGCTTGCGGCCGGCCTGCGATCCGGCCTTCGAGCGCAGCCTGTACGAGGGGCGCCGGGCGCAGGACATTTTTGCCTGGGCCGACGCCGTGCGGGCGCCCACGGTGATCCTGCGCGGCAAGGATTCCCCCGTGGCCTCGGACGAGGGCTGCGCGTCCCTGGCGGAGCGCCTGCCCATCGCCACCGTGCTCACCGTGGGCGGGGGGCACATGTTTCCCCTGGATGCGCCACCGGCCTGCGCCGGCGCCCTGATGCAGGCGGTGTCCATGCTGGCCCGCACGCGGGACGGCGTGGCCGCCGGGCTGTAGGGTGGGGCGCTGCGAAAACGACTCACCAAGGCACGTGGGGGACGTGGCGCACCGGCAGAACCCGGCATTTGGACTTGAGCCCGGTGAATCGAAGCCGGTCCGACGATACCGTTGCGGGGCAACGTCACTGACCGGGCCATGCGGGGTGGAATAGGCCTCGAGGGATCGACGTTCCCCTGCTTTGCATCTGGCGTTGCTGGTTGGCCGCCGCTCAGGCGGAGCGGGCCGGGGCGGTGGGGCCTTGGCCATTGCCTGCGCGCCAGGGGGCGCCGGGCAGCCGTCGCAGGCGCTCGGCGGCCTCCGCCGCGCAAAGCGCCGGATCCCGGTCGGTGGTCTCCACCACGAGCTGCGCCTGCTGGTACAGGGGCACCCGGTCGATCAGCAGCTGGCGCAGCTCCGCCATGGCGTTGGGCCGGTTCTGCATGGGCCGATTGTCCCCCTGGGAGCGCACGCGGTTCATGTGCAGCTCGGGCGTGGCCTTGAGCCACAGGCACACCGTGCGGCCCTTGAGCAGGGCCAGGCTCTCCGCGTCGTCCACGATGCCACCCGACACCGAGACGACCACCGGCTCCCCCGCGTCGAGCAGGTCGCGCAACGCATGGCGCTCCGCCTGCCGATAGTAGTCCTCCCCGTGCAGCTCGAAGATTTCCGGCACGGCCAGGCCGGTGCGTTCCACGATGCGTTCGTCCAGCTCCACGTACGGTATGCCCAGCGCCGCGGCCAGCAGGGGCCCGATGGTGGATTTGCCGGCACCGCGCAGCCCGGTCAGCGCGATCACCGGGCGCGATTCGACCGGGGCCTCCTCGCCGCTGCGCAGCACGTCCAGCGCCCGCGTGAGCACGGCCGGCGTGACGCGATCGAGCCGTTCCCGCGCCTCGGCCCGCAGCCGGGTGGAGCCGTCCGCATCCACCTCGTGTTCCTCCGCGGGGAGCAGCGCCCGCAGCGGCAGGGCCAATGCCCGGGCCACATCGCTCAGGTTGCCCAGGGAGATATTGCCCATGCCCGCTTCGAGCTGGGCGATGAAGCGGGGGCTGATGCCCGTCCGCTCGGACAGCACCTTGCGGGTCATGCCAAGCCCCTCGCGCCGCTCCCGCACCCTGCGCCCCACCCGCTGCAACAGGGCCGCCCGTCCCGGTCGGTCCCCATGGCGCCCCCGCACCGTCTCCCCCCTGCCATTGCTCTCCTGCATCGCGCATGCTCCCCATGTGGTGATCTGGTTTCAGCAGTATATTGCATGTTGATTTGGAATTGGCAATATAATTCTTGACATGCGGCGGACGGCACTGCATAAACAGGGCATGGTATAGGCACCGGGATGCGTCCGCGTCGCGCCGACAGCGCGAATGATGGGACGGCGGCCCGCCGCCTATCGGGGGAACCACCGGCGCTGCCGCCTGCCGCAAGGCATGGGCGCGAGAGCAGCCGCCGGGCACCGCAGGAGGACGAACTTGAGCACCGCAATCGCGGCCCAGGCCGGGTCCGAGTCGGCCCTGATCGAAACCCAGACGCACCCGGCGCGCTACCGTCACTGGAAGCTGGAGCTCGAGGGCGGCGTGGCCCGGCTGATCATGGACGTGGACGAGGCCGGTGGCCTGCGCGGGGACTATGAGCTGCGGCTCAACAGCTACGACCTGGGCGTGGACATCGAGCTGGCGGACGCGGTGAACCGGCTGCGCTTCGAGCATCCCGAGGTCAGCGTGGTGGTGGTGACCAGCGGCAAGGGCAACGTGTTCTGCGCCGGGGCCAACATCTTCATGCTGCGCCAGTCCAGCCACCCCTTCAAGGTCAACTTCTGCAAGTACACCAACGAGACGCGCCTGGCGATGGAAGAGGCCACGGCGGAAAGCGGCCAGTTCTATCTGGCCGCGCTCAACGGGGTGTGCAGCGGCGGCGGCTACGAGCTGGCCCTGGCCTGCCGGGAGATTCACCTGATCGACGACCGCTCCTCGGCGGTGAGCCTGCCGGAGACGCCCTATCTGGGGGTGCTGCCCGGCACGGGCGGGCTGACCCGCGTGGTGGACAAGCGCCATGTGCGCCGCGATCTGGCGGATGTGTTCTCCACCCTGGCCGAGGGTGTGAAGGGCAAGCGGGCCCAGGAATGGCGCCTGGTGGATGCGGTGCATCCCAAGTCCCAGTGGGACGAGGCCATCGGCAAGCGCGTCGCCGAACTCAAGCAGGACGGGCGGCCCAGCCGGGGCGTGACCCTGGAACCCCTGGACAAGCAGCGCCGGGACAACGAGATCGCCTACGCGCACGTGACCCTGCGCATCGACCCGGCGCAGCGGCTGGCACGCCTGCGCATCCGCGGGCCCGAGACCGCCGCGGAGATGCCGGCCGATCCGGCCGCGTTGGGCAGCGCGTGGTATCCCCTGGCCCTGTTCCGCGAGATTGACGATGCCCTGGTGGAGCTGCGCTTCAATTACGAAACCATCGGGCTGGTGCTCATGGAGAGCGAGGGCGACCTGGAACACGTGATGTCCTACGACGCCGCCCTGGCGGCGCACCGCGACCATTGGTTCGTGCGCGAGGTGCTGCTGCAGATGCGGCGCACCCTGAAGCGGCTGGACCTGACGGCCCGCTCCAGCTTCGCCCTGCTGACGCCGGGGAGCTGCTTCGGCGGCTTTCTCTACGAGCTGGCGCTGGCCGCCGACCGGGCCTACATGCTGAACGATCCGGATGCCCCGGTGCAGATCGCCCTGAGCCCGCTCAACGAGGGCACCTTTCCCATGGGCAACGGCCTGTCCCGGCTGGCCCAACGCTTCTTGGGCGAGCCGGAACACGTGGACGAACTGAACCCCGGTGCGCGGCCCACCTTTGACGCCGAGGCCGCGTACGCGGCCGGACTGGTCACCGCCGCCCCGGACGATCTGGACTGGGAGGACGAGCTGCGCATCGCCATTGAGGAGCGCGTCAGCCTGTCCCCCGACGCCCTGACGGGCATGGAAGCCAGCCTGCGCGGCGCCGGGCCGGAGACCATGGAGACCAAGATCTTCGGCCGCCTGTCCGCGTGGCAGAACTGGATCTTCCAGCGGCCCAACGCCACCGGCGAGCACGGCGCCCTGAGTCTGTACGGCCAGCCCGGCTCCCCCGAGTTCGACTTCCGGCGCACCTGAGGGCTGCGCCACCCCTATACCGCGACCCTGGAAACCCCTGCGGGAGACCCACCATGTTTGAAGCGATTCCCAACAACGTCAGCCTGTCGGACAACCCCAAGCTGCAGCGCGCGCTGCTCAAGTGGCAGCCCCAGTTTCAGGACTGGTGGCGCGAGATGGGGCCCGAGGGCTTCCAGGAAGATCAGATCTATCTGCGCACCGCCGTCAGCGTGGAGCCGGGGGGCTGGGCCAACTGGGATTTCGTGAAGCTGCCCGACTACCGCTTCGGCATCTTCCTGGCCCCCCCGCGCAAGCAGGAGCAGATCTATTTCGGCGACAACATCGGCCGCAAGCTGTGGGATCAGGTGCCCGGCGAATTCCGCAAGGAGCTGCGCCGGCTCATCGTGACCCAGGGCGACACGGAGCCGGCCTCCGTGGAGCAGCAGCGCCTGCTGGGCAAGACGGCGCCGAGCCTGATCGACCTGCGCAACCTGTTCCAGGTGAACGCCGAGGAGGCGCGGCACCTGTGGGCCATGGTGTACCTGCTGCACAGCCACTTCGGCGCCGACGGGCGCGACGAGGCGGACGAGCTGCTGGAGCGCCGCTCGGGCCATGCGGACCATCCGCGCATCCTGGAGGCGTTCAACAAGCCCATCCGCGACTGGCTGGCCTTCTTCTGCTTCACCACGTTCACCGACCGGGACGGCAAGTACCAGCTCGCCAGCCTGGCCGAAAGCGCCTTCGACCCTCTGGCGCGCAGCACCAACTTCATGCTCACCGAGGAAGCCTTTCACCTGGCCGTGGGCGAGAAGGGGGTGGGCCGCGTGCTGCGGCGCACGGCGGAGCTGATGCGCGAGGGCGTGGAGCCCGCCTCGGTGGGGGCCATTCCCCTGCCGGTGATCCAGAAGTACATCAACGAGTGGAGCTCGGCCTCCTACGACCTGTTCGGCGGGGAGGATTCCACCAACGCGGCCACGTTCTTCGCGGCCGGCCTGAAAGGGCGCTTCCAGGAAGGCGACGAGCGCAAATACAGCGACCATGTGGCGCTGGAGAGCGTGTACGAGGCGGAGGTGTTCGAGAACGACCACTGGAGCAAGCGCGAGATTCCCCTGCGGCGGGCCATGAATGCGTGCCTGCTCGATACCTACGTGGCGGACTGCCGGCGGGTGATGCAGAAGTGGAACAAGATTCTCGAGGACGTGGGCATCGACGAGCGGGTGAGCCTGCCCAGCTCACGCTTCAATCGCCATGTGGGCATCTACAGCGAGCGGCCCTACGACATGACAGGTCAGCCCACCACGCCGGAGAAGCTGGCCCAGATGGTGGCCGAGTCCCTGCCGACCCGGGAGGACTACGAATTGGTGCAGCGCTCCATGGTGCCCGTCTACCAGCCGGGCAAGGTGGCCAACTGGATCGCGCCGCCCCAGAAGGGCGTGGGCGGCAAGCCGGCGGACTTCGAGTACGTGAAGTTTCACTAGGCCGCAACGGAGGCCCGGCCAGGGCCGCGGCAAGGCGACGCAGCCGAATACGTGACGGTTCCTGACCGGGGCCGTCACGTTTTTTTTTGGCACACCGGGGCGCGAAAGCGGCCCGCGGCTAGATGGGCGGCGGGGGCGGCTGGTGGGCGCGCAGGGTGCGGGCGATGTCCAGTTCCATGGTCTCCAGCAGTTCGCCGAGCTCTTCCATGCTGACGATGGACTCGTGGCGGTCCGGCATCACGGCATACACGTACTTCACGAACTCCGGCAGGATGAAGAGCAGCTTCAGGTTGGTGGGATCCTTGACCTGCCGGATGAGGAAGGCATCCATCTGCTCCTTGGACATCTTGCGCAGCACGGGCGTGACGGAGCCCAGCACCACCTCCAGCTCCTTGCTCACGTCGTCGGGGAAGTAGCGCTGAAAGGCCTTCCGCGAGGCCAGCACCTTGGCGAAGATGTACATGGCCACGGCGACGATCAGCCCTTCCCACCACTGCATCCCGCCGATTTCCAGATAGCCCGCCAGGAAGTGGCCGATGCCGACGATGATGGACAGCACCTGCACCGTCACGCGCACCTTCTCCACGGCCAGGTACTTGAAGTTGTAGCGCTTCTCCGTCCAGAAGAGGGACACCGCATTCTTGAAGGTGTCACGGGCCATGATCAGCTCTTCCGCGCCGGCCAGCCGCTCGCTGAGCTCCTTCTCCGCCTCCTTCTTCTTGGCCAGGGCCGTGCGGTTCATGATGTCCTGGATCACATAGCGCCGCGTGGCGCGCATGCGGTCGGCCAGGATGGCCATGAACTCGTTGGGGTTCTGCTGGTTCAGCGACTCGGACTTGAACTCGCCCCGGGCATGAATGTAGTCGATGATCTCGTCGTAGAGCTTCTTCACGGCCTTGGGCGCCGCTTCGGTCCGTGCCATGCGGAGGCGGCTGGAGGAGGAGCGGTCGCCCTTGGTGCTCTCCAGGGCCATTTCCTTGCGGATCAGGCGGGAGTAGATCAGGCTGATCGCCTCGTACAGCTCGCTGTTGATGTCCATCATGGTGATGAACGTGTTCCCCATGTGCACCGCGTAGTAGGAGAACTTGCGCCGGCGATCCAACTCGATCTCGGGCTTGGCGATCTTGGTGTGATCCTCGATCAGCACATCCAGCAGGCGCTCGACCAGATTCTCGTACTTGGCATCGTCCTGGTGCTCCAGGGTGATCGAGACCCAGGCGATGGCGGCGTAGCGCGCGGTCTCCTGGCCTTCGAGCAGCATGTCCATGGCGCCGACGAAGTGCCGCTCCCGGCCGACCTGGCCCAGGTTGCGCAGAATCACGTCCGCCACCTTCTGAATCGCCTTTTCCGGATCCCGCTCCCGCTCGTTGGTCACGACGATCTTCGTCGCGATCCGGTTGGCGAAGTCGTTGGGCAGGGGTCGTGTGCGGGCGCCGCTGGATTCTGGGCGGGCTTGCTGTTCCATGAACCGGTTTCCTTCACAGGGTGAATGCCGGGTGCGCCGTGACGCGATGGTGCCGTAAGGTCACGCGCGGCCTGTATGGAGATACTGTCCTTACGGAAACACTGTCCTTACAAGGATAATGCCGTACAACGTCGACAATACCCAACCAAGACTATGCAAACCCCATGCGCAACGGCCACCGGCCCGGCAAACGGTGTGCCGCGGCAGCCCATTATCGCAGATGCCGCCGCCGCCGCAAGGCGCCCGCAGGGTGCCCGCCGGAGCCAGGCTCAGCCCTGTGGCGCAACGCCCAGGCCGCCGCCAGCACCAGCGCCGCGGCGCCGGCCCAGGGCCACCAGCCCCAGCGCACCCAGGGCGTCAGACCCGTGCGCAGCCGCAGGGGCACGGTGAACGCGGCGGCTTGGCGCCATGCCGCGGCCAACACACGCCCGTCCCGCAAATGGGCGCTCCAGCCACCATTGGCGACAAAGATCACGTCCCGCCCCACGGCCAGGCCCTGCAACGCCGTGAGCTGGCGATGGTGGGTGGCGGCGGCGGGCGTGAGCCACTGGTCATTGGCCAGCACGGCCAGCGCCTCCGCGCCGGCCTGCACACCCCGGCGCACATGGGCCGGCAGGATACTCTCGAAACAGATGGCCAGGCCCAGCGTGCCGTGACGCCACGGCAGCACGGGGTCGGCCGCGCCGGGGCGGTAGTCGTCGTCCCCCGCCGTCAGCTTGCGGCCCCACAGCCAGCCGAAGCCCCGGGGCACGTATTCACCGAAGGGCACCAGGGCCCGCTTGTCATAGCGCGCCGGCGCAAAGGCGTCACGGCGCAGCAGATAGGCCGCATTGTACCAGCGGCCATGGTCGCGCACGTCCGAGCCGAGCAGCAGATCGCTTTCCCACAGGGCGGCCCAGGCCGAGAGGTGCACCAGGGTCTTGCCCTGCGCCACGGGACGGGCCGCGGCGCTCTCCGGCCAGACAATCAGCGCCGGCGGTGCAACGCCCGGCAGGGCGGCCAGGGTGCGGGCCACATGCCCCCGCAGGCGCTCGTCGGGCGCCTCGCCCCCGTCCGGGGCCGGAGGTTCCGCCGTGGCGGGGGCAGCGCTGGGCAGCAGCAGCACCGGTACGCTGCGCAGGGGGCCATCGCGCTGCGGTGCCGCCGGCCAGGCCAGCAGGCCGGTCGCCACGATCAGGGGCAGCGCCATGCCCCCGGGCAATGCACCGCGCAACCGGCGCGCACCGCAGAGCCATGCGGCCCAGGCGCCGTTGACCAGCCCCACCAGCAGCACCAGCGCCGGCCCACCCGCCAGGGGCACCACCCACGCCGCACCGCGGGAACCCACCGGCGGCCCCGCCAGGGAGCCCCAGGGCAGCCCGCCCCAGGGCCATACGCCCAGCAGGGCATCGCCCACGGAGAGCAGCAGCGGGAGCACCAGCCAGGGCGACAGCCGCCAGCGGCGCCAGGCCAGCGCCGTGCCCGCCACGCAGAGCCCCGGCACCAGCGCCAGCAGTGCCATCCCGGCCACCATGAACGCCATGGCGGGCAGGGGCGTCTGGCCCCCCACGGTGATCAGCGCGTGGGGCAGCCAGGCATAGTGATACACGGTCAGCAACAGGCCCCAGCCCCAGCCCAGGGCCAGAGCCGGGCGGGCGGCGGGCCGCGCGCCCCACAGCCAGGCCAGCAGCGGCACCAGCCCCACCCACACCAGCCCGGACCAGGACAGGGGCGGATAGGCCGCCGCCAGCAGCAGGGCACTGCCCAGCACGGCCCCGAGCGCCGGGTCGGGCAGCAGGCGGGCGAAGGCGGATAGGGGCATGGGAGGCCGTGAGTGGGTCGGGCGCTGGCGCGGGTAGCGGGACGCGGCGGGCAGCGCACCTGAAGGCAGCGCACCTGAAGGCAGCGCACTTACAGACATCGCACCTGCCGGCAGCGGCGCCAGGCGCTGCGTCCGATGAGTACCGCGTCTTGCCTCGCCGGGCCAGCGGCCCCTATGATTGAACACGCCCGGCGGCGCGGCTGCATCCCCTGCAGCAGGCCGGCCAGCCGCGGCAGCGCATTCAACGCCGCGGAGGCCCATGCCGGAATTCTTCACGCACCAGGATTTCTATAAGTACCATGGGCTGGGCAACGATTACCTGGTCATCGAGCCGGCCCGCTTCGCCGAGTCGCTGACGCCGGCGATGGCGCGGCGCATCTGCGACCGGCATCGGGGCGTGGGCAGCGACGGCATCCTTTACGGCCCGACCCCCGGCGCGGCGCCCCCCGCCGTGCGTATTTTCAACCCGGACGGATCGGAGTCGGCCAAGAGCGGCAACGGCCTGCGCATCTTCGCGCGGCATTTACATGAACACGGCCATCTGCACGCCCAGGGTCATGCGCAGGGCAGCAGCTTCGCCATGGCCACCAGCGCCGGGGTAGTGCAGGCGCGGCTGCTCGACGGCGAAGGCCGCGTCATCGCCGTCTCCATGGGCCAGGTGCGCTTCGACAGCACGGTGATTCCCATGACCGGCGCGCCGCGGGAGGTGGTGCAGGAGGCCCTGGCCGTGGGCGACCGGCACCTCACCATCACGGCCGCGACGATCGGCAATCCCCACTGCGTGATCCCCGTCGCCGACCCCACGCCCGCCATGGCGCAGGAGCTGGGGCCGCTGGTGGAAAATCACCCGGCCTTTCCCGAGCGGACGAACGTGCAGTTCATGGCCGTGCGGGATCGTCATGCCATCCGCATCGAAATCTGGGAGCGGGGGGCGGGCTATACCCTGGCCTCCGGCTCCAGCAGTTGCGCGGCGGCCGCCGCGGCTTGCCGGCTGGGCCTGTGCGAATCACCGGTGACGGTGCACATGCCGGGAGGCGAACTGACCATCACGCTGGATGCGGACTATCACGCCGTGATGGAAGGGCCCGTGGCGGCAGTGCATGCGGGGAATTTCAGCGACGAGTTGCTGGGCGAGCTGGGCCTGCATCGGCAGGGGTAGCACGGCGTTGCGCAGGCATGCCGAAGCGCCTGTGGGGGAGCGCTTCCCCTCACCCCGCCACTGGGGTCAGGCGCCCGCGTTGTGCGGTGCGGCCCCGCGTGGGGGGCGCTGGCCGATGGAATGCCCAGCAAAGCGCAGGCGTAAACATCCGCCCCCGCGCACGGCCGGACGCCGCCGCGGGAGCCGGTCGGGGAGCTACGGCATCAGCGCCTTGAGCGCGTCTCCGGCGGGCAGGGGATGCACATCGCCCCCGTAGGGGTAGGACGGGCGGTAGATGGGCACCCGCTCTTCGGCCTCGTGATACACCTGGGCCCCGATGCAGGGCATACGGCCCAGGGCGAACAGCACCGTGAAGCTGCGCGGATCGCGGAAGCCCAGTTCCCACAGCACCGCCCCGGAGAGCTGATCCACGTTGGGGTAGGGATTCTGGATCAGCGACTTGCCTTCCTTCTCGCGGGTGGGGTTGGCCACCTCATTGACGAATTTGGGCCACTTCACCCGCAGCTCCTTGGCCAGTTGATACAGCGCGGAGTCGGGCATCAGCTCGTCCGCCAGGCTGTAGAAGATCTTGGCGCGGGGGTCTTCCTGGCGCAGCACCGCATGGCCGAAGCCGAACATGGCACCGCCCTTGTCGAAGGTCTCCTTGACCAGATCGTCCACGGAGATGCCTTCCTTCTTCATGCGCTCCTGGAACTCCAGCAACTGGGCCAGGGAGTTCTGGTTGGCCTTGCCGTGGCGCTCGCCGTAGAGGCCGATCATGCCCGCGGCGATGGTGAACCACAGGTCCACGTATCCGCTGCCGGCGGCCTTGGCGATGAAGGTGGACAGGTTGCCGCCCCCATGGTCCGCATGGATCACGGCGAACTGGTCCAGGAAGCGGGCCTCGTCCTTGCCCAGTCCCATCTCCTCGGCCAGGATCTGGCCGTAGGTGCGGTACTCGCCGGGAATCTTGGGGGTCTTGCCGGAGACGGCCGCGGAGCACAGCAGCGGCGTCCAGGCCACCAGTTCCTTTACGCCTTCCAGGTACTTGGGGGTCCCGGTGGTGTAGCGCCCCCGCTTGATGCCTACCAGGGTGAGCCCCTCGATCAGCTTCTCCATCGGGTGGGCGTCCTGCTCCTGGTTGATCTTCTCACAGACTTCCAGGGGGAAGTTCTTGCGCAGCGCGGTCACTTCCTGCTTGAAGGCCTTGAATTCATCCGGCGTGGGCCAGCGGCGGTGAATCATGCCCCAGTACACAGCGGTCACATCCAGATTGTAGAGCTGGTCGATAGGCACACCGAGGTAGGAGACACCCTTTTCGGGATCAACCGCACTGGTGTAGGCATGTCCGACCTTGACCCCCCGGAGTCCGGTGTTCTTCAAAGGCTGATCACTCATGCTTGCTTGTCCATCGTGATGGGTTGTTCGTGGCCTGCGCAACCGCCCCATGCGGATGCATTTCCCTCGCGAACGGCCCCGACGGTGTCGCCACCTGTTGTCCAGCGGGTGTGGCCGGATCACGCCACCCAACGCCCGCGCAGGGGTGTTGTCGACAACTGCTTCCAAGGCGCGAAAATGTGCCACAGACGCGCAGCAAAGACAAGGCACTGCATTACGCCGCAGAACCTTTTGGTATATGAATTGCTTAGTGCCGTACTGAAACGGTCTGTGCCGTATGAATTGCTAGCGCCGATTTTGACGTTTGACAAATCTGCGGCCGATTTCAACCGCATTCGCTACCGCGCCCCCGGCTGGCTGCTGGCCCGGGCGCCGCGCTGCGGCACAGAACCCGAAATGGAAGACGGGACTCCGCCATGATTGATCGAATTGGAACCTTTCTGGGCTTCGTGGTGGGCGCCGCGCTGATCCTCTTCGGTATTACCTGGCCGGATCACCTGTCGAACTATTACGTCTATCAGATCACCGAGTACGAGCAGCAGATCGAATCCCTGAAGGAGGCCGATGCGCCCCGCGCCACCGTCCAGGCGGTGCAGGATGAGCTGGAGGCCTTCACCAGCTCGTGGGAGGCGGGCATCACGCGCTTCTTGGACCTCAAGTCGATCCTCATCGTGCTGGGGGGGTCCTATGCGGCCACCCTGATCGCCTTTCCGCTGCGGCGTGTGCTGCTCACGGTGAAGTACATGGCCATGGTCTTCGCCAGGGAGAAGCGCGAGGACGAATTCGAGACGGTCTACTACGCCATGCAGGACTTCGCGGAATACCGGTTCCGCGGCGACATGATACCCGACGAGAAGGTGGCGGCGATTCCCCTGTACTTCCTGCGCGATGCCATGGAGAACCTGATCCAGGTGGATTGGGTGAGTGAGGAGATGGCCCACGAGATCATCACCTCCCAGATCGAGGACTATTCCTTCACGGCGGATCAGGAAATCAACGTGATGGAATACCTGGGCCGCGTGGCGCCGGCCTTCGGCATGCTGGGCACCATCGTGGGGCTGATCCTCATGCTGGGCCGGGCCGCCGGGGCGAATGCGAGCATCGTCGACGTGATGGGCGGCATGTCCGTGGCCCTGATCACCACGCTCTATGGCGTGCTGCTGTCCCAGCTGATCTTTCTGCCCGTGGCCGCCAAGCTGACACGCAACAAGGAAAGCTATATCCGGCTGTATGAGATGATCCGCGAGGGCATCCTGTACCTGCACCGGCGCGAACGCCCGGATGTGATGGACCAGGACCTCATCATCTATCTGAGCAAGCGCAAGCGGCTGCAGATCGTCAGTGAGCGCAAGTCCGCCATGGCCCGCGGAGAGCTGAACCTATGAGCGTGAACGAGGGGCGCCGCGGCCTGCTGACCGCGCTGGCCGGCGAGAGCAAGTCGAACGCCGAGGGCGACTGGATCGTCACCTTCGCCGATCTGATGGCCCTGCTCTTTTCTTTCTTCGTGCTGCTGACCACGCTGTCCACGGCGCCGAAAAACTGTAACGGCATCCGGGAATACTTTGAAGCGAACCGGGAGGTCTACAACCGATTCGAACTGCGCAATTCCAAGCTGGAATGCATCATCACGCTGCCCTCGGACTTTCTGTTTCAAACCGGACAGGACCAGTTGCAGCGCTCGGCGCTGACGCGGCTCGAACCCTTGTTCAAGACCATCCTGAACCTGAAGGAACATCAGGACGACCTGGTGATCGTGGAAGGACACACGGACAATCTGCCCATCAGCACGCGGCGCTTCCCGTCCAACTGGGAGCTGTCCTCGGCGCGGGCCACCAATGTGGCCGGATTTCTGCGCAGCCTGGGCTATCCTGAGCGCAAACTGTCCGTGCGCGCCTTTGCGGAGAACCGACCGCGGGTGAGCTATGTGGATAACACCGGCAAGCCGCTACGCAACCAACCCTTGCAGGACGCACGGCGTGCCAATCGGCGGGTGGAGATCATCCTGGCCAACCCGCCCAAGAAGCTGGAGGAATACGGGGTCCTGTTCAAGTGACGCCAGACCCCGGCTTCATTATTCGCTTTGGAGTGAGTCCGCGGTGGCGCGCATTCGCTTTGAAACGTACTGTTGTGAAACAGAATTGACCAGGGAGGGTCAATGACATCACCGATGCCCACAACCCGGCGACGCCGCGGGCTGCGGCCGCTCTGGCCGGCGGTCTGCCTGCTGCTGGCGCTGCTGGTCCCGCTGTCCGGGGCGCCATCGTCGGCGTTGGCGCAGGATGCCGCGCAGGAAGAGGAATTCCTCTCCATCCGGCAGGACGAGCGCATCTATCAGCTCGATGAGATCGCCGCGCTGATCTCCAAATCACTGAACAAGATCTCCGACCGGGTTTCCACCCTGGCGGTCAATTCCATCTACTTCGGCACCGAGGTGGACCGGGACTTCCGGCGCAAGGCGGAAGTGGTGATCTATGAGCAGCTGCTCAAGAAGAATCCCACGGTGAAGCTGGTGCAGTGCCAGGAATGCCAGCGCCTGGAGACCAAGATCGTGCGGGGCGTGCTCAAGCTGCGCAAGGGCATCCCGACCCAGGAGGCGCGCATCGAGCTGGCCAAGAAGCTGGCCGTGGACGGCTTCATCGACATCGGCGTGTTCCAGGACGGCCGCCAGCTGACCCTGTACCTCAAGGTGGTCGAGGCAGAGAACGGCGCCGTGATCTTCGTGGACGAGCTGGCCGGGCGCCGCGCCCCCAAGCGTGACGCGCTGACCTTCACCTTCGGCGAGATCAACTTCCCCATCGACATCGCCGGCACGACGACCGTGCACAACACCCTGGCCATCGGCGTACAGGAGTCGGTGCAGCTCACGGGGCGCTTCTCCTTCGCCGTGGATCTGGCCTTCTTTCTGGACAACAACGATCTCAATCCGGACCCCCACATCACCCTGACCTCCGGCCTGATGCTGTCGCCGACGCTGGGTTTCGACCTGATGCAGATTCCGGCCAGCACCTCGCGGCTGGTGGGCTATGTGGGATTGGGCAAGCTGCTTGCACCCCAATTGAACTACGCCAACTTCTTCAAGGCCGGCGTGGAATTCGTGGTGGGCGACCGGCTTGTCGTCATGCTTGGTATGATCAACTTCGTGGATAGCCAGGTGGATGTGGAAGCCGGCGACATCACCCCCGCGACCACCGGCGCTACCTCCGCCGAGCTGAAAGGAAGCTCCTATGAAATCCGCTTCGGCTACCGATTCTAGGGCGACCCGGCGGATCGCCGCGAAAGCACCACCGTTTTATGGCACCTGGCTGCGCGGGCTGCTGCTTGGCAGCGCGCTGGTGGGCGGACTCGCACTGTCGGGCTGCTCCTCCAAGGGCGAGGCGCCCCAGGGCCCGGAAACCACTGTGCTTTCCACGCGCAGCGGCGAGACGCTGATCCAGGTGACCGAATCCGACCAGGCCGGCAATCAGGTGGTGCGCGTGAAAACCGTGTTCCGCGGGCAGGAATCCAACGTGGTGATCAACATCGACCAACAGAACTACGAGGTGGAAATTCCCCTCTCGGTGGAACAGATCATGCCCAAGCCCGCCGGTGCCACCACGGCGACGGCGGAGAATTTTCAGGACCTGCTGATTGCCCAGCATCTGGAAAAGGCCCAGGAGGCCACGCTCAACGGCGACTACAATGCCGCGCTGCGCCAGCTCAATCTGGTGCAGGTGATTCGCCCGGACCATGTGAAGGCCCACGAGATGAAGGGCTCGGTGTACTACGCCATGGGCAATTACCAGCTCGCCAACGAGGAATGGGAGCAGGTGCTGGCCCTGGATCCGTCCAATCAGGAGGTGCGGGACTTCCAGGAATTCATGAAGAACCGCAGCGGAGCGACCCAGCCACCGTTGCCGGGCACCGACGGCCCCGCGCCCACGCCCCGGCAGCCCGCGGCCCAGGCGCCCCCCGCCAACACGCAAGAGGCCCAATGATCGCGCCCATGCTGCACACCCGCCGCCCCGGCGGCGTCCGCCCGTGGCCGGCCGCGCTGCTGACGGTGCTGCTGCTCGCCGGCTGGCTGCCCCTGGCCCACGGCGAGACAGAGAGCCTGCTGGACCGCATGTCCAACAAGCGCATGCAGGCCTTCGAGGAACGGCTCACCGGCCAGATCAATGGCGCCCTGGGCCGCTACATTTCCGCCAAGCAGTATGTGCTCTCGGTGAAGGTGATCTGGAACCAGAACGTGATTCCCGCCGTGCAGGACCCCGAACTGGCCCCGACGCGGCAGAAGCTGCCGGGGCTGCCCATCTTCGTGCGCTCGCCCGAGGCGCCGCAGACCGAGGACGGTACGCCCCAGTTCACGCGCATGGTGGTGCAGGTGCTGCTGGATGAAACCCTGCCCGAATACTACGAGCGCTTCGTGCGCAAGCTGGTGCCCATCGTGGCCCGCTTCGACGCGCGGCGCGGCGACCAGGTGGTGGTGCTCAAGGAGACCTTCCCGGCCCTGCCCGAAGGGGAGCAGCCGCCGACCCTGCCCGAGAAGGAACTGATGCAACAGCTCGGCGAAACGCCGGAGCAGCGCTTTCCGCCCACGGGTACGCCGCAACCCCCGGTGCAGCTCACCGTCGGCATGCGCCAGGGCATGAGCCCCGTGCAGGCCGCCCAGCTCGCCTATGACGAGGGCCGCTATACCGATGCCCTGCGCATCGTGCAGAGCGGCTTTCAGCAGGCGACGACGAATACCGAACGGGCGCGCTATTTGGGCATGGAAGGTTCCGTGCTCTACACGATGAACAATCAGGAAGGTGCCCGGGCCGCTTGGCAGCGGGCCGTGGTGTTCGATCCGGGCAACATGGAAATCCACCGTGCCCTGACCTTCCTCCAGGAATCCGCAGGCGGAGGCCAGCAATGACCCACAGGCGACAGCCCGATTCCATGGCAGTGCGGCGCAACGCGCAGCGCGGCGGCAGGCTTTGCCCGCCTCCGCTGCTGGCGCTGCTGACCCTGTTGGTGCCGCTGACCCTGCTGGCATCACTGACCATCGCGCGGCTCGTGCCCACCGCCGGCGCGGCGGAATTCGCGGCGCCCCCGGGCGTCAACGCGGCGGCCCAGGAGGAGCGGCTCAAGGAACGCGCCATGAACGCCGCGCGAGATCTGCTGGGCGAAAGCCTGGTCGATGTGGTGGCCCATGTGGGTTACGTGCGCACCGCGTCCCAGACCGCCGGCGAATCCCAGCGCATCAAGCTGCCGGGCTTCAACAGCTTCATCTCCGCCGAGGGCGGCACGCCGCAGATCGTGCCCCAATACGCCCGTGTGCGGCAGGTGTTCGTCATCGTCGCGGAGGACGAGGCGATCAACCGGGATACGGTCAAGGGCGAATTGCTGCGCATGCTCAGCCTCAAACCCAGCGACGGCGACTGGCTGGAGCTGGTGACGGTGAACCAGCCCGCCAAGCCTGCCCCGGCAGCCAAGGCCGAGAACGCCATGCCCGAGAACGCCATGGCCGGGGCGGCCCAACCACCGCCCACGCCCGACACCACCGCCAAGCCGCCGCCGGCGCTGGCCGAGGACGATCCGCTCAAGGAGCCCCAGAGCACCGCCTATCTGCTGCGGGCCCGCACGGCCTACTTTGCCGGGGACTACCACCGGGCGTTGGACGAGATATTGCAAGCTATTCGCATCAAGCCGGACAATTCCCAGGCCTACATCATGCTGGGGTCCATCTACTACACGATGAACTGGCGCTCTCTGGCGCTCAAATACTGGGACAAAGCCCTGGCCCTGGACCCGGGTAACCGGGAGATCGCGGATCTGGTCGCCGAGTTGCGCGTGGCCGATCGACCCGCGGGGCCGTAAAGGCGGGACGGACACTATGGCACGACCTTTCAGCATTCTCGCAGTGACCGCCATGCTCCTGGCACTGGCCTGGCCCGCCCTGGCCCAGGATCGCGCCGGGCAGACCGTGGCGTCCCTGGAGACCCATGAGGCGCGCATCGAGCGGCTCATCACCGAGCGGCTGGCCGGCATGGTGCCCAGCGAAAAATTCATCGTGCGGGCCACGGTCACCGGATCGCCGACGACGCCGGAGCGCCCCGCGCTGCCCGACGGCGGGCGCGAGCTGCCCGGCTTCCGCGCCACGACTCAGGACGCCACGCCGCCCCCGGCCCAGCGCTACCGCATCGACAACATCCTCGTGCGCGTGGTGGTCAACGAGCAGGTGCCCAATTCGGATGTGGAATATCTGCGCACCATCGTGCCCATCCTCGCCGACTTCAACACCGAGCGCGGCGACCGCCTGGAGTTGCAGGTGGTCACTCCCGAGCAGTTTCAGCAGGAAGAGGCCGCGCGCCAGGAAGCCATGGCCGAGGGCATCGAGTCTTTGACCCTGCGCGACTGGATACTGCTGGGCGTGCTGGCCGGGATTCTGCTGGTGCTGCTGATCGTCATGTTCCGTGTGCTGTTCCTGCCCAAGCCCAGGGAGCCCGAGGTGCGCCCCGTCGCCACCGGTGCCCCGGCCCCTTCCGCCGCGCAGATCGACGCCGAGGAACAGCGCAGGCTGGAGAAGGAAGAGAAGGCGCGGCAGGAGATGCAGCGCCTGGCCGACCATCGCGACGCGCTCGTGCGCATGCTCTTCGCCCGCAACGACCTGGCTCCCGCCGTGGTGGAGCACATGGCCGCAGGCGCGGGCAAGCTGCCCGGCCTGATCCATGCCCTGGGGCCCAAGGTGGCCCGCAGTGCCCTCATGCCGCACCTCAGCGTGGAGCGCTACCAGGAGCTGGAAGCCACCGTGCTCAAGGAAAAGCCGCCGGAGGTGGGCCGGCAGATCGAGTTTCTGCGCGAGGCCAACCTGTACCTGGTGAGTCAGGAGCTGGCCCACCCGGAGACGGTGCGCCCGGACCCCTTCGCCTTCGTGGACCGGCTGAGCCGGGGCCAGGTGGCGCATCTGATCAAGGAGCAGCCGCTCAAGGTGAAGGCGCTCGTGCTGAGCCGCATCGACGCGGAGGACACGGCGGCCATCATCGAAAGCCTGCCCAAGGACCAGCAACTGGAAGTCGCCATTCAGATCGGAAATCTGCAAGACTATCCTCTGGAAATGGCGGAGAACGTGGGGCGCGAGCTGGCCAAGCTGGTGCACACGTTGCCCGATCCGCGCCTGGTGGACGTGGAGGGTCACACGGCCCTGGTGGACCTGATGGGCCGCACCTCGGCGGACACGAGCCGCTATCTGCTGCAGGCGTTGAAGTCCCGCGACACGGAACTGGCCGATCAGGTGGAGCGCCGCTTCTTCCTGTTCGACTCCATTCCCATGGTGCCCGATGAGCTGTTGCCCCAGGCTGTGCGCACCATCCCCAGTACCACGGTCGTGCAGGCCTTGCAGGGGGCGGACCAGGACATTCAGCGCAAGGTCATCATGGCCTTTCCCGAGCAGGCCCGTGCCGGCATGGTCAACTCCCTGCGCTCGGCCAACTACGACGAGGAAACCATCCGCGAGGCCCGGCGGCAGGTGGTGCGCAAGTTCCAGTCCCTCGCCGCGCAGGGCAAGATCGATCTCAAGCAGATCAGCGATGCCTGGCAGTCCCGCGCCCAGGCGTCCTGACGCATGGCCCCCTGATCCCGTTCGCCCCCGGCGCCTGCCGGCCCTGGCCGGTGTGCTCTGGCTGGCGCTGTGCCTGAGCCTCGCCCTGCCCGCGGCGGGGGGCGAGTTGCGCCGCTCCATGGCCTTCATGCGCCCGCTGCTGATGGGCGATGCCTATGCGGCCATGGGCGACGAGCCCTCCACGCTGTTCTACAATCCGGCAGCCCTTGCCACCATGCCCGGCGGCGCCGTGGAGGCGTTCACCCCGCAGATGATCGTGGATGACATCGTGTTCGATGCCATCGTGGATCCCAACAAGCTGGAGGACGAGTACGGCGATCTGACCGAGGACGACTTCGACGAGCTGATCGGCACCACCCTGTTCACGGACGTCAACTTCCGCATGCCCTTCGTCACCTCCCCGGAGGCGGGCACGGCCTGGGGCGTGGGCCTGGACACGCTGGCCTTCGTGCAGATTCTGGACAGCCCCCTGGGCCCGTCCCTGCGGCTGGAATACTTCACGGACCTGGTGCTCTTCCGCAGCTATGCCACCAAGCTCACCGACCGGTTGGCCGTGGGCATCACGCCCAAGCTGGTGGGTCGCCTGGGGATCAACAAGGTGTACACCACCGGCGAGCTGTTCCTCAGCGGCGAGAGCCTGAGCTTCGAGCATGACGAGGCCTTTCAGGACCTGCAGGACGGCACCGTGTTCTGGACACCGGGGGTGGACCTGGGGCTGCTCTACGCGTTACCCTTCGCCGAAAGCTGGCATCCCCGCGTCGCCCTCACGGCGCTCAACCTGGGCGGCTGGAACGCGGGCGACGGCAGCCGCGGCATGGAATTCGGCAAGCGCCCCAACGCCACCGCGCCGCCCCAGGCCGGCGAGCTGCCCCAGATCAACACCTTCGGCTTCGCTGTCTCGCCCACCTACCACGGCGTGCGCTATTCGCTGGCCGTGGACTTCGTGGATCTGGACCGGCGCATCCTGCCGGGGGACGATCTGTACCTGCGCACGCGGGTAGGCCTGGAGATCGGCATTGCGATCCGCGGTGATGGCGTGCCGCTGCTCAGTCTGCTCTTCGGTGCCAATGCCACCCACGGCAGCTTCGGCGTGATGAGCCGGGTGTGGATCTTCGAGATCGGCTTCGGCACCTACCGCGTCGAACTGGGCGAGAAACCGGGCGACAATCCGGACGACCGCTACGGGGCCGTGTTCGGCTTCCGCTTCTGACGAGATGGGTCCGCCGCCGCCGCGCGGCGACAGTGGGACACTGAAACGCCGCGGCCACGCCGCGGGGCAAAAATTCCGCACACTGAGACCCCATGACCCGGCAACCCGGCCCCGGCAAACTGAGCTTCCTGGCCGTCCCGCGGCATTGGCGCCTGCTGCTCATGCCGGCGCTGGTGCTCATCGGCGGCCTGGTGCTGCTGGTGGTGCTGGCGCTGCGCCAGGACGCGCGGAGCGCGCGCATCAATACGGCGGCCGATGCCTGGGCGCTGGCCTACTGGCGGACGCCCATTCCGCCCCAGGGAGCGCCCCCGCCGGAAATTCTGGCGCCGGCCCGCGGCATCGCGCCGGAGGACTGCGGCCAGTGTCACCAGCCCCAGTATGAAGCCTGGCGCGCCTCCCTGCACAGCGAGGCCATGGGCCCGGGCGTGGTGGGGCAGTTTCACGGCATGGGCTTCGGCGAGCAGGCCCAGTGCCTGGACTGCCATGCGCCGCTGAGCGAGCAGTGGGCCCGGCGTCCTGCCGCGGGCGGCACATGGGTGGACAACCCGGCATTCGCTCCGGCCCTGACGGGGCAGGGCATTACCTGCGCCGCGTGCCATCTGCGCGGGCACGTGCGCCATGGGCCGCCCCTGCGCGAGGGCCGCCCGTCCGTGTCCCAGGCGGTGCACGGGGCGCCCGTGCGCACACCCCACTTCCAGGCCTCCGAGTTCTGCAAGGGCTGCCACCAGCACCCCAGCGCCTCGCTGCAACTCAACGGGAAGACCATCGAGAACACCTACAACGAGTGGCTGGCCAGCCCCGCCGCGGCCCAGGGCATCACGTGCCAGGGTTGCCACATGCCCGACCGGCAGCACCACTGGCGCGGCATCCATGACAAGGCCATGACGCTGCAAGGGGTCACCATCTCCGCCAGCGTCGAGCCCGCGGCACCCGCTCTCGGTGGGCCTGTCGAAGCCCGGCTGACCATCGCCAACACGGGCACAGGTCACGCCTTTCCCACCTACACCACCCCGGCGGTGTTTCTGCGCGCGGCCTTCCTGGACGGTGCCGGACAGGTGCTGCCCGGCGGATATTTCGCCGAAAAGATCATCCAGCGGCGGCTGAACATGGCCGTCTCACCCTGGCAGGAAACTTTCGACACCCGCCTGCTGCCGGGGGACGCCACGACCCTGCGCTTCGCCCGGCAGGTGCCGGCGGAGGCCGTCGCGCTGTATCTGTGGATCTGGGTCGAGCCCGACCATTTCTACACGGACTTCTTTCAGAGCCGCTTGCGCGCCGACCCGGCAGGCCCCGGCGCGGCCCAATACCGCGCCTCCATGGAGCGCACGCTGGCGCGGCGCTACCTGCTTTTCGGCAGAACGGTGCCGCTGGCCCCCTTGGGCGACACTCGCGAAAACTAGGCCGCCCGGCCCGGCGTGGACTTCACGCGGCGAGATGGCCATGATAGCTGCATTGAAGGCCCCGGCGCCTTGCGCCGTCCATTCACGTGGGAGGAATGCGTCATGAATCGGAACCTGCTGCGCAGGCACACCGGCCTGCTGCTCGCCGCGGCGATCTGCTGGGCCTTCGTCAGTGCCCTGGCCCTGGGACTGCTGCCGGTGGTGGGGCTGCCCGGCGCCGCCCACGCCCAGAGCACCGCCACGACGACAGCGGCATCGGACGACGCGGACGCCACGGCGGAGGCACAGCAGGAGGCCGGCACCGGGTCGGCCACCCAGACACAAGACGCAGACGGGGACGGGGCTGAAGCTCCCGCGGCAGACGCCGCACAGGCCGCCGACACCGGGGCGCAGGACCAGGCGGCAGACGCCGCACAAGCCGCGGACACCGGCGACGAGCAACCCATGGCCGATGGGGCACAGGCCGGCGACGCCAGGGAGCAGGACCAGGCGGCAGACGCCGCACAGGCCGCGGACACCGGCGACGAGCAACCCATGGCCGATGGGGCACAGGCCGGCGACGCTGCGGCTCCGGCACCGCCGGCGACCGATACGGCGCCCGCCACGGGGTCCACGTCGGCCACGGATCAGGGCGCGGTGCCCGGCAGCGGCTCCGGCAGCAGCAGCGCGCCCGCCACGTCCGGCACCGGCAGCGGCTCCGGCAGCAGCAGCACGGCAATGTCAGGCATGGGTGGCGAGCTGAGCTGGGGTCGGGACTATCTCACGTGGGAGCAGACCACGGGCTACGTGAACAGCGCCGCCCACGGTAACCGCCTGCTCGTCACCTATGTCACGCCCCCCGACGCGGCCAAGGTCTACCGGGGCAATGCGGCCCTGGTGCGCAACAACAGGCAGGGCGGATTCCAGCCGTTTCCCCCCGGCACACAGATCGTGGCCGAATCCTTCCGCAAGGGCTCCCAGGGCAAGCCCGGCCCCCGTGGGCCGCTCTTCCTCATGAAGAAGGAGGCCGCGGGCGGCGGCTGGCAATATGCCTTCGCGGCGCCCGATTTTCGCTTGCTCGGCGAGGGCACCACAGGCCGAGTGGCCTTCTGCCAGGCATGCCACGAAACCGGTGCGGCCCGCGACGCCGTGTTTGCCGTGGACCGCTAGCGTGATCTGCCCCGCCGCCCGGCAACGATGCAGGTGTGGCGGAACGAGTCCCATTCGCGGCATGGTGGCGCGGCGACCCGTTCGGCAATGCGCCCTGGCTGGGGCCCGCGGCGCAAGGGTGGTTCGGCGAGCGTGGCGGCGATGGCGCCAAGTTTCCCGCATCTGCTTGGGCGGGGACCCTTCGGCAAATGGGCCCGGTCTTCCCGGAACGCGACACGGGACACCCGTCCCGCGTGATACCCCCCCCTCCCGCACCCTGTCGATCCTGCGCCGCCGGCAAAACCCCACCTCGGGCACGGCCGCCCGGCCCTCCTCCGGTCCTGCCCACCGCCGCGCCGCTGTTAGCCACCCCGGATCGGCGCTGCAAAAACCTGTTGACTTTTAGCACTCGCATGAATAGAGTGCTAATTACACCATAGGGGCGGATGGGTGCGGTCGATTCCGCACGATTCGCCCGTTGATTTGGTCCCATGAAAAGCCGCGTCCGGCGCCACTGTTCGCAGAATAACAGCGGGAGCGGGAGAAGCTTTTCATTCCAGAGATACGCCGGCGCCAAGCCCGGCGCGTGGCATTCGACCCACTGTGGCGAATCCCAGCGCCAGTGACGGGACTTGTGGGCCGGCCCCGTCTTCATCAGGAGACGGGCATCATCCAAAACCGTTCGGAACAGAAGGATCCATGAAACTGACACCGTTGCAAGATCGCGTCCTGGTAGAACGCGTCGAGGCTATGGAGAAGTCCGCTGGCGGGCTGTTCATTCCCGACTCGGCGAAAGAGAAGCCGCAAGAAGGCAAGGTCGTCGCCGTGGGCAAGGGCAAGCGCCGTGAAGACGGCACCATCATCCCGATGGACGTCAAGAAGGGCGACCGTATCCTGTTTTCCAAGTATGCCGGAAACGACATCACCTTGGACGGCAAGGAATACATCATCATGCGCGAAGACGACATCCTCGGCGTACTATAGATTCACGATCTCAAGACACTGAAGGAAACTGAACCATGGCAGCGAAGGAAATTACATTCGGCAATGACAACCGTGTAGCCATGCTGCGCGGAATCAGCAAACTGGAACGTGCTGTGTCCGTGACGCTGGGTCCCAAGGGCCGCAACGTCGTGATCGAGAAGTCCTTTGGCGCCCCCCTGATCACCAAAGACGGGGTGACGGTGGCCAAGGAAATCGAACTGGAAGACAAGATCGAGAACATGGGCGCGCAGATGGTGCGCGAGGTGGCCTCCAAGACCTCCGATGTGGCGGGTGACGGAACCACCACGGCGACCGTGTTGGCCCATGCCATTGTCCGCGAGGGCAATCGCAATATCGCCGCCGGCGCCAACCCCATGGAGCTCAAGCGCGGCATCGACGTGGCCGTGGGCCTGGTCGTGAACCAACTGCGCAAGATTGCCCAGAAGGTCAACGACACCAAGGAAATCGCTCAGGTGGGCACCATTTCCGCCAACAGCGATGCCACCATCGGCAACATCATCGCCGAGGCGATGGACAAGGTGGGCAAGGACGGCGTGATCTCCGTCGAGGAAGCCAAGAGCGCCGAGACCACCCTGGACGTGGTGGAAGGGATGCAGTTCGACCGCGGCTACCTGTCCCCCTACTTCATCACCGATCCGGATCGCATGGAAGCGGTGCTGGAAGATGCCCTGCTGATCATCACCGAAAAGAAGGTCAGCAACATGCGCGACATTCTGCCCGTGCTGGAGCAGATCGCCAAGGCGGGCAAGCCCTTCCTGCTGATCGCCGAGGACGTGGACGGCGAGGCGCTGGCCACCCTGGTGGTGAACAAGATTCGCGGTACGCTCAAGGGCGCCGCGGTCAAGGCCCCGGGCTTCGGCGACCGCCGCAAGGCGATGCTGCAGGATATTGCCATTCTCTCCGGCGGCGTGGTCGTCTCCGAGGAGATGGGCATGAAGCTGGAGGACCTGCGCCTGGATCAACTGGGCAAGGCCAAGCGCGTGGTGCTGGACAAGGACAACACCACCATCATCGACGGTGCCGGCAAGGCCGCCGACATCAAGGGCCGCATCAACCAGATCCGCGCCCAGATCGAGGAAACCACCTCGGACTACGACCGCGAGAAGCTGCAGGAGCGGTTGGCCAAGCTGGCCGGCGGTGTGGCCGTGATCAACGTGGGCGCCTCCACCGAGATGGAGCTGAAGGAGAAGAAGGCCCGCGTGGAAGACGCGCTCAACGCCACCCGCGCGGCGATCGAGGAAGGTGTGGTGCCCGGCGGCGGCGTGGCCTTGCTGCGTTGCATCGACCCGGCCACCAAGGCCCTGGCCAACACCGAGCTCACCCCCGACCAGCGCGTGGGTGCCCTGCTCGTGCTGCGGGCCATCGAAGCCCCGATCCGCAAGATCGTGGAAAATGCGGGCCTGGAAGGCGCGCTGATCGTGGACAAGGTGCGCAACGCCAAGAACGTGAACGAAGGCTTTGACGCCGCCACCGAGAAGTTCGTGGACATGGTCAAGGCTGGGATTATCGACCCGGCCAAGGTGACCCGCGTGGCGCTGGAAAATGCCGCCTCCGTGGCAAGCCTGATCCTGACCACCGAGGCGTCCGTGCACGACGCGCCCAAGGATGACGAAGGCGGCGGCATGCCGGGCGGCATGCCGGGCGGCATGGGCGGTATGGGTGGCATGGGCGGCATGGACATGATGTAGTCCGGCCCCCGTTCATTCAGGGATCACACCCCAGAACGGAAAAACCCGGCACGGCGCAAGCCCTGCCGGGTTTTTTTGTTTCGTGGCACCCCACCCGTGGCCGGCAAGCCAGGGCGCATTGCCCCGGCGAGCGGCCGCAGGTCGGCCATAGGCGATGCACCGACGGGGCATTGCATGGCGTACCGGCGAGCAGACGCCGCCATGCAAGCCAGGCACGGCAATCCCATCGCCCGGCCGGGTTTCGTCTCGCGGCGGGATGAACGCGAATGGCGGGGGGGTGGGGGAATTTCATTCTACCGCAGGTCTGTTGCGGGTTGGCGCCTTCTCCGCGAAGGCCCGGTGCAGGGTGCGGAAGACGGCGGCGCGGGTGTTGCGGCGCTGGTTGAGCAACACCACGAAGGCGCGGCCCTCGCCGTCCGCCGTGGGCAGGTAGCCCGCCAGGGTGTAGACCCCGCGCAGGTTGCCGGTCTTGGCTGGGGCGGCGCGCCCGTCCGAGACGTAGTCGCTGAGCAGATGCCGCCAGGGGTGGAAGCGCTGCAGCAGGGCCAGCATGGCCGCGGCGCTGATGCTGTTGCTGCGCGAGATGCCCGAGCCCTCGGCCAGGGTGACGCGGCTGTCCGCCTCCGCCGTGAGTTCGCGCAATTGTGCCGTGGCGGCGCGCGCAGCCCGGTCCAGTGCGGCGGGAGGGCCGTGCCGGGCCAGGTCCTGGGTCAGCAGGAGCTGGTTGGCGATGACGTTGTTGGAATACTTCAGCATGGCCTGCACCACCTCCGGCAGCGACCGGCTGGACAGGTGTCGCAGCACCAGCGCCGCCCCCGGCGGCACGGGGCCCCGCCGCACCTCCGGCGAAATCACGGCGCCCGCATCGGCGAAGATGGCCCGCACCAGTTCCCCCGTGTAGCGCAGGGTGTTGCCCGGCTCCAGGGACAGGTTGACCCGGTGCACCCCGGCGGGCAGCTCCCGCCCCAGCTCCCGTGCCAGGGCCGTCAGGGGCGTCTGGGGCTCGGCGGAGGTGACCAGGCCCCCCGGCGCGACGGAGACGTTGACCGTGTTGAAGTTGGACACCAGCGGCGCCACCATCGCATCGTAGGGATTGTCCGAGCGGCCCACGCCGTCCACGCGCAGTGCCGGAAAGGCGCTGTCGTCCAACACCAGACCGCTCAGGGGCGCAGCGAACACGCCCTGGGCCGCCAGCGTCCCGGCGATGGCCCGCCATTCCTCGGAGATGAGGAACGGATCGCCGAAGCCGCGGATGATCAGTCGCCGCGCATCGTCCACATAGAACTCGGTGGGAAACCGGTACTCGGCACCCAGGGTCTCCAGCGCCGTGAGGGCCGTGGCGATCTTGAGGATGGACGCCGGGTGCCAGGGGGCATGGGGATCGCCCAGCACGAACGGGGCCGCGTCACCGGCCGCGGCCACCAGCACCGTGCCCCGATCCACCAGGGCGGCCAGGCGCTTGCGCAGGGCGTCATGATCCGGCCCGGCCGCCCAGCCCGGCGCACCGGCCACGAGCAGCACCAGCCCGGCCAGCAGGACGGCCGGCCACCCCCGCGGGCGGGCGCGGCATCGCGCTTTCAAACGGCATAGCGTCTTCAGACGGCACAGCGTCTTGAGACGGCATAGCGTCTTCAGACGGCACAGCGTCATCAAACGGCATCGCCCTTTCAGACGGCGCGCGGCAATGTGACCTAATGCTGACATGCGGCACAATAGAAGGTGCTGCGTTGCTGCTGCACGATGCGGGCGATGGGTCTCGCGCAGCGGGGACACGGGGCGCTCTCGCGGCCATAGACCTGCAGCAGGTTCTGAAACTCCCCGCGCTTCTCGTCCACCCGCGCGAAGTCGGAAATGGTGGTGCCGTTCTTGCGGATGGCCTTGCGCAATATCTTGCGCGTGGCCGCATGCAGCCGCGCCAGCTCCGCGCCGTCCAGCGTGTCCGCCGGGCGCAGGGGCGACAGGCCCGCGGCAAAGAGAATCTCCGCCACGTAGATGTTGCCCAGCCCGGCGATGCGGGACTGATCCATCAGCCAGTTTTTCAGGGGCGCCCGGCTGCGGGCCAGGGCCTCGGCCAGCCAGGTCACGGTAAAGCCCCGGGTCAGCGGGTCCATGCCCAGCACCGCCAGCTGGGGCGAATCGGCCAGCCGCGCCACCAGGCGCAGGGTGCCGAAGCAGCGGGAATCCTGGAAGATCAGCAGGCGGCCGTCATCCAGGGAGAACCACACCCGATGGTGCACATGGGGCTCGGCGAGGGGCTCGGAGAGCACGAACTTGCCCGTCATGCGCAGGTGGCCGATGAGGAAGTGCGCCGGCTGCAATCTGAAGAGCAGGTACTTGCCGCGGCGGCTCACCCGCTCGATGGTGCGGCCCTGGAGCCCGTCGGCAAAGTCCGCCACGGGCACCCCGCCCAGGGCATCGGCGCGAAACACCCGCACCCGCTCGATGCGCCGCCCCGGCACGGAGGCCTGCAACTCCCGCGCGATGGTTTCCACTTCCGGAAGTTCAGGCATGTCTCACCGCTTGCTGCGCAGCCAACGGGAGACCACCATGGCCGCCCGGCGGGGGTCGTCCCGCACCATGTTGATCAAGGCGGCGCGGTCCGGCTTGGCCCCGCCCAGGGGAATCTCCAGTTCGTCCAGTTCCTCATCCGGCAGCTCATAGGTCGGCAGGTAGGCCGAGGGATCGGGTCCCGCCCGCAGCCGCCGCACCAGGGGCACGATCACGAAGGCTACCAGGGCCGCGACCGCGAGCCCGGCGAAGAGCAGCTTGATGATGGCGAGAACGGCGGCCTGGGATGCCATGGCGTCAAATCCGGAACGACAGTCTGAATCGCCGCGGCGCGAACGCCGGGATTCCATGGTAGCGCCTTTTCGCGGGCACCTCCATGCATCCGGCGACACCATCCGGCCTGCCCTCAGGCCTGCCGCGCCTGCACCAGATAATCGGTCAGGGCCAGCAGCAGGGCACGCTGGGGCGAATCGGGCAGGGGCGCCAGGGCCTCCCGCGCGGCCTGGCCCAGCCCGCGGCAGTGGGCCTCCACGGCGTCCATGGCGCCCGTCTGCTCGGCCTGCGCAATGACCCAGGCGATGTCGCCGGGCAGCGTGGCCTGGGGTGGGGTGATGAGCACCTGGCGCAGCCGCTCCTGATCGGTGGGACCCAGGCGCTCCAGCAGCTCGATCACGATCAGCGTGCGCTTGCCCTCCGCAATGTCCCCGCCGCGCTCCTTGCCGTAGCCGCCGCCCAGCACAGCGGGCGCCTCGCCGGAGCTGTCCGGGGCCAGGTTGAGCAGGTCGTCGCGCACCTGAAAGCCGATGCCCAACCGCTCGCCGAAGTCGCCCAGCCGGGCCACGGTCTCCGGGTCGGCCCCGCCGATCAGGGCGCCGATCTCGCAAGGGCCGCGCCCGGAATACCAGCCGGTCTTGAGCCGGATCATGGTCTCGAACGCCTCGCGGCTGGGCAGGTGGTTGTGCACCACCCAGCCGATGTCCATGGCCTGCCCCTCGAACGTGCGGCGAAACACCTGGGCGAAGCGCGCCTGCACGTCCAGCGTGAGCACCGGCCCGAGCAGCGTGGAATTGTGGTGCAGGGCCTCATGGACCAGGCCGAAGAGCAGGTCGCCCGCGTTGAGCGCCAGGGGAATGCCGTGCTCCCGGTGCAGGGCCGGGCGGCCCCGGCGCATGAGGGAATCGTCCTCGATGTCGTCGTGCACCAGGGCAAAATTCTGGAACAGCTCCAGCGCCACCGCCGAGGGCAACGCCCGCGCCGGGTCACCCCCGGCCAGGGCCGTGGACAGCAGCAGCAGGGCCGGACGAAAGCGCTTCCCGCCCCGCCCCGGATAGTCCCGCGCCAGATCGTACAGGTCCGCCTTGGGCTCGCCCTCGGGCAGATAGTCCGGCAGCGCCGCCTCGATGGCCGCATTGGCATCGGTCAGGTAATCCGCCAGCGCACCGTAGCGCAGGGTCAGGGTGGTCGGGTCGGTCATGGGCGCCGGATTTCTTGGCAAGAACTGCTCATTGCTGGAACTGCCTTTTTTCCGCACTGTCCTTCGGTGCAACCGGCCTGGCGGTGCAGCGGGGACCATGTCACGAGGGCATCGCTCGTCAGCGGTGCAACGCCGCCCCGTGGGCGCGAGCCGGACGCCAGGGCCAGCCTACGCGCCGATGCCGGGCCGCGCAATCGGGCCGTGAGCCCGCGCCGATTGGACGGGCCGCGAGCGGTCCATTAGACTCGGGGCCTTTCACGCGTTGCTGCAAGATGCCTTGAGCGAAGGAGGAGCATGCCTCTCAAATTCAACGCCGGCGACACATTTCCTGAGTTCTCCCTGCCCGACGAGAAGGGCCAGGCGACGAGCCTGGGCAGTCTGCTGGAAAAGGGCCCCCTGCTGCTGGTGTTCTACCGCGGCCCGTGGTGACCCAAGTGACAGCTTCAGCTGAAGGAATTGGTCCAATTCCATGATGCCACCCGCGTCTCCTACGCGGGCATAGCCGTTGTCAGCGTCGATCCACCCCGGGTGCAGGAGGCCTTCCGCTGCGGCCTGGGCGCGCAATTTCCCTTTCTCAGCGACGAGCAGCTCACGCTGACCGACGCCCTGGGGATCCGCGAGGTGACCGACAAGAAGCACGGCCCCCTGCCCGTGCCGCTGACCTTTGCCATTCTGCCCGACCGCACCATCTTCCAGGTGTTCAACGGGTGGTACATGGTGGGGCGCCCCACACCGGAGGAATTGCGCCAGGTGCTGCGCGGCATGACCGCCGCCATCCGCGACGACACCAACTACCTGGGCGATTAGTTCTTTTTGATGGAACTGCCATGGAACTGCCATGGAACTGCCGCCGCGCCGGACAGCGCCCAGCCTGTGACTGAAATTGGCTGCAGCGAGAGGCTTTGCCGCTCGCGCTCTCCAGCAGGGAGCACAGCCCTCTGCACCCCTCCCAGGCGGACAGACCGCTCTGGGAGCGGTCTACCGGAGTAGCCAGGGACCTGGGGCCCTCGGCCCCAGCGGGGTTGCCAGGGGCGGCGCCCCTGGCTTGCGGTGACACCGCCTAGCCCAGCACGGGCGGCAGGTGCAGCACGAGCGTGCCCACGCCGTAGTCCGCCTCATCCCAGGTGTCCGCCTCCAGCTGCACGCCGGCCAGGGTTGCCGGGGCGTAGCGCATGGCCAGATCCACGTGCTCCGTGGTGACCATGCTCAGCAGATGCCCCACGGCAGGCATGTGCCCCACCAGCAGGATCGACCCGGCGTCGTCGGGCCATTCCTGCATGCAGGTCAGCAGCCCCTCGCCCGTGCCCTCGTAGATGCGCGCATCGGCCTCGATGGGCACGTCCAGCCCGCTGCCCTGGGCGAACAGGCGCGCGGATTCCATGGCCCGCTCGGCGGTGGAGCAGTAGATGCGCTCCACGCTGAGCCCGCCCTGGCGGAAGATGCGGCCCTGGGCCTCGGCCTCGGCGCGGCCCGCATCCACCAGCTTGCGGTGGAAGTCGCCCTGGGGCGAGTGACTCTCGGCGGTGCCGTGACGCAGCAGGTACAGGGTCTTCATGGGATGGTTTTCATGAGTGATGGCTTGCGGACGATGTGTCAGGTGTTGCGTGGCTGCCGGACCCGCGTGGCCGCGGCCTGCGCCGGACGGGGGCCTGCTGCATGGATGTCTGCTGCATGGATGTCTGCTGCATGGATGTCTGCTGCATGGAAGTCTGCTGCATGGAAGTCTGCTGCATGGAAGTCTACTGCATGGATGTCTGCTGCATGGATGTCTGCTGCATGGATGTCTGCTGCATGGATGTCTGCTGCATGGAAGTCTACTGCATGGATGTCTGCTGCATGGATGTCTACTGCATGGAATGCAGCCCGATCAGGTTGCCTTCCGTATCCGTCACCAGGGAGATGAAGCCATGCTCCCCGATGGACATCTTGCTCTGTTTCACTTGCCCACCCGCCTGGGCCACCCGCCCTTCCTCCACGGCGCAGTCCTCGCATTCGAAATAGACGACCACGCTGTTCTGCCCGGCCGGCATCTCGGGCGTGTGCACCAAGGCCCCCGCCGTGCCATAGGTGTTCATGTCGCCGGGAAAGACCCACATGTCGAAGTCCGTGGGCAGCTTCTCCAGCTTGCGCTCCAGCACGGTCTCGTAGAACCCCTTGGCCCGCGGCATGTCATTCACATAGATCTCGAACCAACTCACCGAATTCGTCGCCATAAGCACCTCCCGGCCTGATGTTGAACGGCGTTGATTGCGGATGGAGGCGATCGGGGGTCAGCCGCCTTCCTTGTCCGGGATACCCCATTCCGCCTTGGGGAGGAATCCCCGCGCCGTGGAGGTGAGCACGATCTCGCCATGCTGATTGGAAATGGCGGTCTCCAGGGTGATGCGCCGCCGCTCGCGCTCCACCGCGGTGATCTCCACCACCGCCTCCAGCTCGTCCCCGGCATACACCGGCTTGAGGTAGCGGAAGGTGATCTCCTGGGCCAGGAAATTGAAATCGCCGCCGATCTTGGTGGCCATGCTGGCCTGCACCAGCCCCGGCGTGATCACCGTGCGGAAGCCGGCGGCCTGGGCGAAGCGCTCATCCACGTGATAGCCGCCCCTGTCCCGCGTGAGCCGCACCATGTCCCGCAGGTCCTCCGCCGTGATGAAGCGCCGGAAGACATGGCGGTCACCCACGTTCACGTCATCGATCAGGAAATGCGGTGTCTTCATCGATTCGTCTTGCCCATGGCAGGCTGAAGGCCCAACGTCAGTTGATGTCGCCCGCCGCGCCCTGCGGGACAGGCCCCCGCGGGGCCTTGCGCAGGGACACGGCCGCCGGGGGCATGCTGCCGGAACCGCCGGCGGACTCGCCTAGAACAGGCCGACGGTGCGCCCTTGCGCGTCCAGCCCGATCTGCTCGGCGGCGGGGCGGCGCGGCAGGCCGGGCATGGTCATGATATCACCGGTCAGCGCCACCACGAATCCCGCCCCGGCGGACAGGCGCACCCCGCGCACGGGCACCGTGAAGCCCCGCGGCGTACCCAGCCGGGCCGGATCGGTGCTGAACGAGTATTGCGTCTTGGCCATGCACACGGGCAGCGCCCCATGGCCCCAGTCTTCCAGCCGGCCCAGGTCGCGCGCCGCCGCCGCGCTGAAGTCCACCCCGTCGGCCCGGTAGATGGCGGTGGCCACGCGCTCGATCTTCTCCTTGAGCGAAAGGGCATTTTCGTACAGGGGCTTGAAGTCCGCCTTGCCCTCGGCCAGCACATCCAGCACCTGCTGGCCCAGCGCCGTCATGCCCTCGCCGCCGCGGGCGAAGCCCTCGCTGAGCGCGACGGGCACGCCCCACTCGGCGCAGCAGGCCTGGGCCGCGGCCAGCTCCGCGTCCGAGTCGCCGCCGAAGCGATTGAGCGCCACCACCACCGGCACGCCATAGCTGCTCACGTTCTCGATGTGCTGCCGCAGGTTCACCGCCCCGGCGCGCAGGGCCTCCACGTTCTCCTCGCCCAGACGGTCCTGGGGCACGCCGCCGTGGTACTTCATGGCACGCACGGTGGCCACCACCACGGCTGCATCGGGCCGCAGGCCGCCGGCACGGCACTTGATGTCGAAGAATTTCTCCGCCCCCAGGTCGGCGCCGAAGCCCGCCTCGGTGACCACGATCTCCCCCCGTTGCAGCCCCAGCCGCGTGGCCAGCAGGCTGTTGCAGCCATGGGCGATGTTGGCGAAGGGTCCCCCGTGCACCAGGGCAGGGGTGCCCTCCAGGGTCTGCACCAGGTTGGGTTGCAGGGCCTCCTGCAGCAATACGGTCATGGCGCCGTCGGCCTTCAGCTCCCCGGCCGTGACGGGCCGCCGCTCCCCCGCCGTTTCCCCCACCACGATGCGCGCCAGCCGCGCCTGCAGGTCGGGCAGGTCCGCGGCCAGGCACAGCACGGCCATCACCTCCGAGGCCGCGGTGATGTCGAAGCCGCTTTCCCGCGGCATGCCCTGGGCCGGGCCGCCCAGGCCCAGCACCACGTTGCGCAGGGCGCGGTCGTTCATGTCCATCACGCGGGGCCAGCTGATGCGCCGCGTGTCCAGCCCCAGGGGATTGCCCTGTTGCAGGTGGTTGTCCAGCATGGCGGCCAGCAGGTTGTGGGCCGTGGTGATGGCGTGCAGGTCGCCCGTGAAGTGCAGGTTGATGTCCTCCATGGGCACGATCTGGGCATGCCCGCCCCCGGCGGCGCCGCCCTTGATGCCGAACACGGGGCCCAGGGACGGCTCGCGAATGCAGATCACCGGCTTGCGGCCCAGCCTGCGCAGCCCGTCGCCCAGGCCGACCAGGGTCGTGGACTTGCCCTCGCCCGCGGGCGTGGGGGACATGGCGGTGACCAACACCAACTTGCCGGTGCTGCCGCGGGCCTTGAGCAGGCTCAGGGGCAGCTTGGCCTTGTGCCTGCCGTAGGGGATGATCTGCTCGCCATCGATGCCCAGATCGGCGGCCACGTCGGTGATGGGCCGCAGCGTGGCGTCTCGGGCGATTTCGATATCACTGCGCATGGCTGTTCGGCTCCTCCCTGCGAATCCCAATGACTCAAAGTGTATGAAAAGACTCAGGCTGCGCCCAGGCGGTCGCCGGGCGTGAGGCGGCCCTGGGCATACTCGACGGCGGACTGCTTCTTGCCGCCGGCGGGGCGCACCCGGCGCACGAGCACCGCGCCCTTGCCCGTGGCGATGCGCAGGCCCGCATCGCTCACCGCCAGCACCGTGCCCGGCTCGCCGGAGGCCTTGTCGTCCCGGCGGGAATCGTACAGGTGCAGCCGCGTGCCGGCATGTTCCGTCCAGGCGCCCGGCTGCGGGTCGGCCCCGCGGATCAGATTGTGGATGTCCGCCGCGGGGCGGGTCCAGTCGATAGCCACGTCCTCCTCCCGGCACCAGCCCTCGTAGGTGGCCTTGCCCTCGTCCTGGGCCGTGCGCGGGGCCTTGTCCGCCTTGACCAGCTCCAGACTCTCCAGCATGGCGGAGACGCCCATGGGGAACAGCCGCTCGAAGTAGACCGTGCCCAGGCTGTCGTCCGGGCCGATCTCCACTTCCCGCTGGAGCAGGATCGGCCCTGTGTCCAGCCCGTTGTCGGGCCAGAAGATGCTCAGCCCCGTTCTGGTCTCGCCCTGGATGATGGGCCAGTTGATCGAGCTGGGGCCGCGGTGCCTGGGCAGCAGGGAGGGATGGTACTGGAACGTGCCGTGGGTGGGAATGTTGAGAAAATCCTCCGGCACGATCTTGGTCACGTAGGCCATCATGCACAGGTCGGGCTTGAGCCCGCGGAATTCCTCCCACACCGCGGGCTGCTTGAACGAGGGCGGCTGGAACAGGGGCAGGCCCCGCTCCCGCGCGGCGGCCACCACCGGATCGTCGGGCGTACCCGGCTTGTCCGGCGGGCCGTACACGGCGATCACCTCCTCGCCCTGCTCCAGCAGCGCGTCCAACACGCTCTTGCCGAAGGCCTGTTGTCCATTGAGTACGATGCGCATGCCACTCCTCTTGCCATGGGGCCGGGCCAGAACGTCAACCCGCATCTTGCGCGCCGCGGACGGCGCATCCGGGTCACCGCCTCCGCAGGGGCGGCGGCCGCTTTCCCCGCATCAAAAAAATTCAGATCACGCCCTCGTCGCGCAGGCGCGCCAGCTCGTCGGGCCCGTAGCCCATCAGCTCGGCCAGCACCTGGTCGGTGTGTTCCCCCAGCAGGGGCGCGCCGCTGACCTCGGTGGGCGAGTCGGAGAGCTGCAGGGGCGAACTGATGGTGCGAAAGCTGCCCCGCTGGGGATGGGGCACCTCGACCACCATGCCGCGGGCGTTCATGCCCTCGTCGTTGAGCAGGTCGTGCATGTCCAGCACCGGCCCGCAGGGCACGTCCACCGCGTTGAGCCGGGCCATCACCTCGCTCTTGGGCAGGGTCTGCGTCCAGCGTTCGATGGCCTGGAAGATGGCCTTCAGATGGGGCAGGCGCGCCTCGGGCGTGGCGTAATAGGGGCTCTCGGCCCAGTCCAGGCGGCCGATCAGCCGCGCCAGGGCAGGCCACACCTGGGCCTGCACGATGATGTACACATAGTCGTTGGCCCCGCCCGGGTCGCAGCGGAAGGCGCCGCCGGGATGTCCGCCGCCGGAGGCATTGCCCGCGCGGGGCACCGCATGGCCGAAGGCCTCATTGGGATACTCCTGCAGCGGCCCGTGGGCCAGGCGCTGCTGGTCGCGCAGCTTCACGCGGCACAGGTTGAGCACCGCGTCCTGCATGGCCACCTCCACGCGCTGCCCGCGCCCGCTGTGGGTGCGCTGGTACAGGGCGGCCAGGATGCCCGCCACGGCGTGGATGCCCGTGCCCGAATCGCCGATCTGCGCACCCGTCACCAGGGGCGGCCCGTCGGGAAAGCCCGTGGTGCTCATGGCGCCGCCCATGGCCTGGGCGATGGGCTCGTAGGCCTTGAAGTCGGCAAACGGGCCCGGCCCGAAGCCCTTGATGGACGCGCAGATCAGCCGCGGATTGATCTCCTGCAACCGCTCCCACGGAAAGCCCTGCCGCGCCAGGGCGCCGGGGCCGAAGTTTTCCACCAGGATGTCCGAGGTCTCCAGCAGGCGTGTGAAGATGGCCTTGCCGGCCTCGGCGCGCAGGTTGAGCGTGATGCTGCGCTTGTTGCAGTTGAGCATGGTGAAATACAGGCTGTCCGCGTCGGGCAGGTCCCGCAGTTGCCCACGGGTGATGTCGCCCCGCCCGGGCAGTTCCACCTTGATCACGTCGGCGCCCAGCCACGCCAGAATCTGGGTGCAGGACGGCCCGGACTGCACATGGGTCATGTCGCAGATGCGGACGCCTTCCAGTGCCTTGCTCATGGGAATGTCTTGATAATGATGGGTTTCTGGCGGTGCCTGCCGGTTGTCCGGGGGCGCGGCGCTCTATTTGTACATGGTCTGGTTGCGCGTCCCGGAACTGAACTGCTCCCGGTCGATCTTCACGTTGATCAGCGAGGGCTTGCCCGATTCCCGCGCCCGTTGCAGGGCCGGGGCGATCTGCTCCGGGTCTTCCACATGCTCGCCGTAGCCGCCGAGCATGGTGGCGAACTGGTCGAAGCGCACGTCGCTCAGCAGGTTGGCCACGTCGCTGCGCGCCGGGCCGTACTTGCCCAGCTGGCCCCCGCGAATCTGGTTCCAGGCCGCGTTGTTGCCCACCACGCCCACGAAGGGCAGGTTGAAGCGCACCATGGTCTCGAAGTCCCACCCGGTCAGCGAAAACGCGCCGTCACCGAACAGGGCCACCACCTCCTTTTCCGGCTGGGTGAGCTTGGAGGCCATGGCGAAGGCGATGCCCACGCCCAGGGTGCCCAGCGGGCCGGGGTCCATCCAGTGGCCCGGCCGGCGCGGGCGCACCACGGCGCCGGAGAAGGTCACGATGTCGCCCCCGTCCCCCACGTACACGGAATCCTCGGTGAGAAACTGGTCAATCTCGTGACACAGGCGGGCCGGATGGATGGGCGTGGCACGGGAGGTCATCTCGGCCAGCGCCTCCTCGGTCAGCTTGCCCTCCTGGGCGCGCAACTCCTGGAGCCATGCCTTGCGCGTGTCATTGCCTTTGGGGGCATTGCCCTTGGGTGCGCCACCATTCTTGCCGACACCGCCGGATGCCGCATCAGCCACGGCGCCCAGGATCGCCCCCACATCGCCCACCAGCCCCAGGTCGATGTCCCGGTTCTTGCCCACCGTGCCGTAGTCCATGTCGATCTGCACGATGGTCGCCTCCTTGCGCAGGCGGTTGCCGTAGCCCATGCGGAAGTCGAAGGGCGTGCCCACGATGACGATCACGTCCGCCTTGTCGAAGGCATAGCGCCGGGCGCGCATGAAGCCGAAAGGGTCGTCCGGGGTCAGGGCGCCGCGGGCCGCGCCGTTCATGAACATGGGCACGTTCAGCGTCTCGGCCAGCCGCTTGGCCTCCTTGTGCCCCCGGCAGGACCAGAGCTGGGTGCCCAGCAGCACGGCGGGCCGCTCGGCCTTGGTCAGCAGTTCGGCCAGCTTTTCCACGTCCCGCGGGTCGCCGATGCTCTTGCCGGCGGAGCGGTAGCGCCCCGTCGCGGGCACACGGGCCTCGGCCTCGTCCACGGTGGCATCCAGCACGTCGCGGGGTATCTCCAGAAAACTCGGCCCCAGCGCCCCGTTGTAGCACTGACGGAAGGCCATGCTCACCATGTCCGCCACGCGCTCGGTGCGCGGCACGGTGGCGGAAAACTTCGTGATGGGGCGCAGGATCTCCGTGTGCGGCAATTCCTGCAGCGAGCCCATCTGGGTCTGGGACAGGGCGCCCTGGCCGCCGATGAGCAGCATGGGCGACTCGGCACGGAAGGCATTGGCCACGCCGGTCACCGCATCCGTCACCCCCGGCCCGGCGGTGACCACGGCCACCCCCGGCTTGCCCGTGACCCGCGCATAGCCATCGGCCGCATGGGCCGCCACCTGCTCGTGGCGCACGTCGATGATGCGGATGCCCTCGTCCAGGCACCCGTTGTAGATCTCCGTGATGTGGCCACCGCACAGGGTGAAGATGGTGTCCACGCCCTCGCTCTTGAGGGCTTTCGCCACCAGGCGTCCGCCGGTGATCTCCGCCATGGGTCATGCTCCTGGAATGCCCTGCTCTTGGATTGCCCTGCGCCTGGATGACATCGCAATGCCGGCGGCCCCCCGGGCCCCGGTGCTACCGAGGGGGTATCCTACACAATTCCCCGCCCGCGGCATACCGCCCACGGGGGATTGCCGTGGCGCCGGCAATGGGGTGGAATCGGATTTTTTAACGGAACTGCATCTGCCAAGCACCGCCTTGCACCCCCCACACCCGGAGCGCCCCATGAACATTCAACCCCTCGACCAATCCGCCGTGGTGCTGGCCGGCTCCTCCGCCGGGATCGCCCTGGAGATCGCCTGCCAGATCGCCGAGGCCGGTGTGCCAAAGCTCATGCTCAACGGCCGCGACCCGGCCAAGGCCGAGGCTGCCCTGGCCACCGTGCGCGGCCGCGCGCCGAATTGCGACGTGCGCTTCACCGCCGCGGACGTGAGCCGGGCCGCCGACGGCAAGCGCCTGATCGACGAGACCCATGCCGCCTTCGGGCGGGTGGACGTGCTGGTCAACAGCATCGGCGGCGTGATGAATCCCCGCCCCTTTCACGAGCTGGACCCCAGCGACTTCCCCCGGCTGCTCAACGGGCACATCCTGAGCGTGCTGCACACCTGCCATGCGGTGCTGCCTTACATGATCGCCCAGGGCGGCGGGGCCATCATCAACCTGGGCTCCGACGCGGGCAAGGTGCCCACCCCCGGCGAGGCCATCATCGGCGGGTGCAAGGCCGCCGTGCTCATGTTCAGCCGCACCCTGGCCATGGAAAACGGCCGCCACGGCGTGCGCGTCAACTGCATCCTCCCCAGCCTGGTCAAGGACACGCCCCTCTACGACAAGGTCATGGCCGAGCCCTTCAGCAAGAAGCTCTTCGAGAAGGCCATGCGCCGCCAGCACCTGGGCACCACCACACCAAGGGACATCGCCCCCATGGTCGTGCTGCTGGCCAGCCCCGCCGGCGCCAATATCTCTGGTCAAGGCATTTCGATCAATGGCGGGCTGAGTGCGGCGCTGGGGTAGTTTTCGTGAGGAAACTGCTTTCTTGGCGGAATGGCGGGAGCAGGGGTGCTGCACTGCCGCCGGTAGCGACGGACGAGGCGAAGCCTCCAACCTATGGCGATGGCAACGTCCTTCGCTTGTCTAGATCTGGGCGCGTTTATCCGCAGCGGATTGTTCTGTAGGATTGGGCATGCGCAAGACAATATTCACAATCGTCGGAATTGTCGTCGCGGGAGCTGCAACTCTCTTGGACTGGGTCGGCAGATTCTCCAACGCCACCGACCTTGGCAAATTTTTTGGTCTTCTAGACGAGAATGAACCTCACAGCTTCACGCTACACGATATCGCTGCATCGCTGCCTTGGCACACTCCATATGTCGTGTTTTTGCTAGGTATCTTCGTTATTGCTCTGACATGGCGCAAGGAGCTATCAGCATTTCTTGGTCGAGAGTCGATATGGCCGAACCCTCGCACGTTTCTTCTTAATATTATCGATGACTACCGTCGTTCAATCCTCCCAAAAATCGACTTTAAACCTGATAAATCAGATATGTACATGTTGCCTCTCGACCCAGTGGTCAAACAATTTTTTGGCGACAAATCAAAGCGGGACTGGGAAATACGGATTCGAGCAATAGCCAATAAGCTCGCCAAAGATGTAAAAGTACGCGTCGTAGAAATTGAGAACAGAAAGCAGATTCAACCCTTCGAACTGCAAATGGTTGGCGCTTCAGAACAGCAAGATACTTATACGCTTGATCCTAATATTTCTGTGCTATTTGCGGTTGCAAGATGGAGCGAACAGTCGTCTATCCGCGACATCGTGTTGCTTCCTCGGTATGGTGATGAAATTCCATTGCTCGCGGAGTACTTCGACAGCCCGCAGGTTCTGCCAACACTGCCGCAGTTAAGATGCAGATTTCTATTGGTGGCATCAGCAAAAGGAAAGGAGCTTGGCAGATGCTGGGTTCATTTTACAATACGGGACAATGGGAGATTAGATGTTAAAAAAGGGGCAGACTACCTATCCGAGCAGATGAAGGCGCTTGGCTAGCCCCTACCCCGGCAATAAATCCACATACGAAAAACCGTCGCGGGAGACGGTGTCGCCGCGCTTGATGGCGATGGGGAACTGGAAGATGGGACCGTCGTAGACGAAGGTGTGGAACTCGCCGTTTTCGCCGCAGGGGTCGATGCCGCGGGGCAGGTCGGCCAGCAGGGCATGGTCGTAGTCGCGGCCGCAGATGGCGGGATCGAGCACCTTCTCGTCGATGGTGCACAGGACGGCGCGAAAGCCGTTGTCGATGAAGCGCAAGGCCAGCTCGCCCGTCGCGATGCCCCACACGGGAAACACCGGCGTGAGTCCGGAGCCGGCGAGCATCTTCTCCCGATAGTCCCGGATGTCCTGCAAATACAGATCGCCGAAGGCCAGGTGCGCGGTGCCCCGGGCCACGATGGCGGCGCAGGCTGTGGCCATGGCCTGCTCGTAGGATGCGTTGCTGGCCTGGGGGGCGATCCACACCCGGTGCAAGGGCAGCCCCAGGGACTGGGCCTGGGCGCTGAGCAGTACGTCGCGCACACCATGCATGCTGATGCGCTCGTATTCGGCGGTCACGGTGGTCAGCAGCCCGGTCACCTCCCACGCCGGATCGGCCAGCAGGGTGGCCAGGGCCAGGGCGCTGTCCTTGCCGCCGCTCCACACCATGACGATGGGCGTGGCCGCCATCAGGGCACTCCCATGCTGACGGCGATCTGGTGCGCGGGCGCGGGATGCTCCAGCAGCCGGGTCAGGGGCACCAGCCGGACGCCGTCGATCATGCCGTCCCGGGCGCGCCGGGCCAGCACCTGACGGGTCTGGGGATAGGGATGGCCGATGGCCACGGCCCGGCCCCGCCGCCGCGCGATGCGCAGGGCCTGGTCCAGCTGCCGGCCGATCAGGCGCTCGTCACGCTCGTTGTCCAGAAACACGTCCCGCCCCAGGAAGGGCTCGCCCATGGCGTGGGCCATGGCCTCCGGCACAGCGGAGCTGCCCGTGCGGCTGTCCAGGAAGAACAGCCCCCGATTGGCCAGCACGTCCAGCACCACGGCCATCTTGTCCGGGTCGCCCGTGTAGGCCGAACCCATGTGGTTGCTGGCCCCCACGGCCCCCGGCAGCCGGGCCAGCATGCCCTCCAGGCGCTCGCGCGTGGTGCGCGCCGAGTAGCCCAGCAGCAGCGGGCCGGGCCCGGGGTTCATGCGGGGAAAGCCTCGCGGCTCCATGGGCACGTGCAGGATGTACTCCTGGCCGGCCGCATCCAGCAGCATGGCACTGTCTTCGGCATGCTTGACGCCGGGCAGCACCGAATAGGTGATGGGCAGGCCGAGCTGGATGAAGCTCCGCACGGCCTGGGTGTTGTGCCCGATATCGTCGATCACCACCGCCAGCATGGGCACGCCGTCCGGGCCGGGCCGGCGGTATGATCGCCGCGGCACGGGCTCGCGAAAGGGGTCCGCGCCCGGCACCGGTGCGGCGGGTGGGCCGGGCGGCCGGGCCAGCATGGCCAGGGCCGGCGGCCTGGCGGCGGAAGCCATGTTTTCCGTGGCTGCCCTGTTTTCCGTGGCTGCCCTGTTTTCGGTGGCAGCCCTGCTTTCCATGGCAGCCCTGCTCTCGGCGGTCAGCTTCCCGGCAGGCATGGCCTTCGCCGGCATCGTGGTGCTGCTGCTGAGCAGGCGCCCCCCCAGCACCACCATGACGAGCACCGTCGCGGCGACGAACCCGCCCAGGGTCAGCGCGCGGCCCAGGGGCGTGCTCGGGGCCGGGTCTTGCCGCCGGGACAGCCAGAATGAAGGACGAGGGATCATGAGGCGATGGTAGCGAGTGGGCCGGGGGGGATCAATCGGCAACTTGTGCCGCAGCGGCAATCTGCCGCAAGGGCAAATTCAGGCTGGACCCCTGCCCCTGTTAGTGGTATCGGCATGAGTAGGCGGGCCTTGAGCCCGGTGGCCCAGGGTCCGCAGCCGCATGCCCCTCCCCGGCCCTCCGGAAATCCGGAGGACCCTATTTCCGATTTGGCAAGGAAGCCTGCCTCCGCACGACGGGGGCCGGGGAGCGGGTCATCCGGTACGACCTGGCGCCACGGGGATGCGCTGCCGGAATGACCGCCACGCCGGTAGCCTAGGCAGGGGTCCCATGCTATTCTGGCATAAAGAGAATCGTTCTCATTCGACCGCCGTGGGCCATGGCTGTTTGCGGGCCTGCTGTTGCAGTTGCCGTCTCCCGATAAATTCCGCGCCGCCGGACATCCTGCCGCGCAGAATCGCCGCTGGTCCGGGCACCCTGGTGACCGACCGCCGCACCGCGTCTTTCACTGCCTTGCCATTCACTTTCGCCCCGATATCCTATGTTGCCTGACCATTTCCCGACTCCCGAGGATATGTCCCATCTGCGTTGGGAGGCCGAGCCGAACTGCTACCGGCCCGACTATGCCCGCGCCCTGAGCACTGTCTTCCCGACCATCTATAGCCTGCTGGGGCACCCCCCGGACGACCGGCCGAACATGGCCGAGCTGCTGCCCGCCGCGGTGCCGCGCAGGGTCAAGCGCGTGTTCGTGCTGTGCGTGGATTCCATGGGCTTCAAGGAGATGGCCTACTCCCCCTGGTTTTCGGAGCACTACAAGGCCTTCGGCACCTGGGTCAGCTCGGTGTTTCCCTCCATCACGAGTTGCGCGCTGTCGTCCCTGTACCAGGGGCTGCCGCCGGCGCGGCACGGCATTCTGGGTCACCTGGTATGGAAGGATTTTCCGGGCGGCGTGGTGGACATGCTGAAAATGCAGGTGGTGGGCGCGCGCTCGTCCCTGGTGCAGAGCGGGTTTCAGGTGAACCAGTGGAAGCGCGAGCCGGGTCTGCTGGAGACTCCCCTGAGCGCCGAGGTGCCAGGCATGAACCTGATGCCCTTCCCCATCGTGCGCAGCGGACTGTCCACCTATTCCTACGGCAACACCCGCATGGTGGGCTTCGCGCAGCCGGTGGAAGGCTTCACCAAGGCCTCGCAGATACTGCAGGATATCGACCACGGCTGGGTGGGGCTGTATCTGGACATGGTGGATTCGCTGAGCCATGTGATCACCCATGACGCGCCCCAGTTCGGCATCACCGTGCGCTTCATCGAGGATTGCGTGCGCTGGCTGGCCAGCTCCCTGCCCGCCGACGTGGCCGAGGAGACCCTGTTCCTGATGATCGCGGATCATGGCCAGGACGTGATCCAGGAAATGCTGACCCTGGACGGAGAGCACGGGGAATGGCTGCGCAGCCACACCCGCGGGCTGGGCTTCTCCGGGCGGGTGATGCATGTCTACCTGAATGGCGCCGCCAACGGCAGGGCGGTCAAGGACGGGCTGACCTCCCTGATGGGCGACCGGGGCCGCATCTACGACTTTGCCGATGCCGCGCCCCTGGTGGGCGCCGCCCCGGACGACGCCTGGGCCCGCCAGACCCTGGGTGACCAGGTGGCCATCCTGCACGAGGGGTTCTGCTGGGAAAATCTGGAATTCGGCCGGCCGCGCGGCCCTTATGACACCCGGCTGCTCTCCCAGCACGGGGGCATGACCTGGGACGAAATGTTCGTGCCCATGCTCACCGCGCCCATGAGCGAGTTGGCCGCCACGGCCAGGGACTAGACCCCGTGCCCGGGGGCGCAGGGAGGCCCCGCCGGGCCGCGGCGGCGTTGTTGTGGACAGAGGCATGCGCCCCTTGCGAGACGGTGCCCCTCGAGATGCACTGGCCCCTCGCAAGACGGTGTCCCGTCGGGCGACGATTTCCTGTCGAGCGGCAGTGTCCTAGCCCAAGGTAGTGCCCTACCCTATCGCCACGGCTGCAATGTCCGAATGGATCCGGATCAGAGGCGCCCGCCAGAACAACCTCAAGAACATCGACGTTGCGCTGCCCAAGCAACGGCTGGTGGTCATCACCGGCCCCTCGGGCGCGGGCAAGTCCTCCCTCGCCTTCGACACGCTGTACGCGGAGGGGCAACGGCGCTACGTGGAATGCCTGGCGCCCTCGGCGCGCCAGTTCCTCACCCAGCTCGACAAGCCGGACGTGGACGCGGTGGAGGGCCTGAGCCCCGCCATCGCCGTGGAGCAGCGCGTGGGTGCCGGCTCGCCCCGCTCCACCGTGGGCACCGTGAGCGACATCTACGACTATCTGCGCCTGCTCTTCGCCCGGCTGGGCCAGGCGTATTGCTACAACTGCGGCGCGCCCATCCGGGGTTGGAGCGTGCAGGCCATCGTGGATGACACCCTGGCCCAGCAGCATGCCGCGCGGCTGCTGGTCTGCGCGCCCCTGACCGTCGACCCCAGGCTGGACTTCAATGCCCAGCTGGAGCGCCTGCGCAAGGCAGGCTTCGCCCGGGTGCGCGTGGACGGCGAGACCCATCTGCTGGAAGACGCGGTGCCCCAGCCCCAGGGCGATGCACCGGCCATGGAGATCGTGGTGGACCGGCTGGTGCTCGAGCGGGCGGACCGCCTGCGGCTCACCGAGGCGGTGGAGCTGGCCCTGCACCATGGCGCAGGCAGCGTGCTGATGGTGCTGCTGGGCGACGGCGCCGAGCGCAGCTTACGCTACAGCCGCACTCCCCGATGCAGCGCCTGCGACATCACCTATCCCGAGCTGCACCCGCGGCTGTTCTCCTTCAACAACCCCGCCGGGGCCTGCCCCGCCTGCCACGGACTGGGCACTCGGCTCACCCCGGACGTGGCGCGCATCGTCCCCGATGCCACCAAGAGCCTGGCCGAGGGGGCCATGGCCCCCTGGGCCGGGCGCAGCGCGGAATCGTTCCAGCAGGTGCTGGAGGCGGTGGCCCAGCAGGGGGGCTTCAGCATCTTCACGCCCTTCGCCCAGCTCACCGAGGCCCAGCAGGCACTGCTGCTGCACGGCTCGGGCGGCGAGAACCTGCGCTTCGTGTACGGCAGTGGGGAGACGCGTCAGGTCTACGAGCGGCCCTTCGAGGGGGTGGTACCCTACCTGGCACGGCGGCTCGCCGAGACCGACTCCCCCGCCACGCGGCGCGGGCTGCGCATCTACTTCGACGAGGGGCCCTGCGATGCCTGTGGCGGCAGCCGCCTGTGCCGCGAGGCCCTGCACGTGCGCATGGCGGAGCGCTCCCTGGACCAGGTGGTGCGAGCGCCCCTGCACGAGGCGCGGGCATGGGTCACCGGCATCGCGCCCACCGACGCGGAGCGGCCCGTGGCGGAAAAGCTGCTCCAGGAGATTGCCTCGCGCCTGGGCTTCCTGCTGGGCACGGGGCTGGACTACCTGACCCTGGACCGGCCCATGGACACGCTCTCCATGGGCGAGGCCCAGCGCATCCGCCTGGCCACCCAGCTCGGTGCGGCGCTGAGCGGCGTGGTCTACATTCTGGACGAGCCCACCCTGGGCCTGCATCAGCGCGACACGGGGCGGCTGCTGCACACGCTGACCACCCTGCGCGACGCGGGCAACACGGTGGTCGTGGTGGAGCATGACAAGGAGACGTTGCAGGCGGCGGACTATCTGGTGGAAATCGGCCCCCAGGCCGGGGAAGCGGGCGGCTACCTGGTGGCCGCGGGCGACGCGGAGGCACTGATGGCCAATCCGGCTTCGCGCACGGGGGCCTACCTGGCCGGGCGCGCCGGGGTGGAGCTGCCCGCCGCGCGGCGGTCGGTCGGCAAGTCCCTGCGGCTGCGGGGCATTACCCTGCACAACCTGCATGGGCTGGACGTGGAGATCCCCCTGCGCCTGCTGGTCTGCATCACCGGCGTCTCCGGCTCGGGCAAGAGCACCCTGGCCCTGGACGTGCTCTATCCCGCCCTGCGCGGCCTGCTGGGCCGGGAACAGGCCGCTGCCGGTCCGTACCGCGATATCGAGGGTGCGCACCACCTGGAGCGGGTGATCCATGTGGACCAGAGCCCCATCGGCCGCTCCTCGCGCTCCAACCCGGGCACGAGCCTGGGCGTGTTTCGCCTGATCCGGGACCAGTTCGCCGCCGTTCCCGAGTCGCGCACCCGCGGTTATTCGAGCCGCCGATTCAGCTTCAACACCGAGGGCGGGCGCTGCGAGGCGTGCCAGGGGGAGGGGCGGCGCCGGGTGGAGATGTTCTTTCTGCCGGACGTGTACGTGCGCTGCGAGGTCTGCGAGGGCAGCCGCTACAACCGGGAGACCCTGGAGATCCGCTACCGGGGCAAGACCATCGGCGATCTGCTGGAGATGCCCCTGGTGGAGGTGGAGACCTTCTTCCGGGCCATCCCCGGCATCCAGTCGCGCCTGCAACCGGCGCTGGATGTGGGGCTGGGCTACCTGCGGCTGGGGCAGCCGGCCAACACGCTGAGCGGGGGCGAGGCGCAGCGGCTCAAGATCGCCCGGGAGCTGGGGCGCCCCGGCGCCGGGCCGGCCCTGTACCTTCTGGACGAACCCACCAGCGGACTGCACTATGACGATGTGCAGCGCCTGCTGGACGTGCTGACCCAGCTGGTGGCCGCCGGGCATTCGGTCGTGGTGATCGAGCACAACCTGGAATTCATCAAGTGCGCGGACCACCTGATCGACCTGGGGCCCGAAGGCGGCGCCGCGGGCGGCCGCATCGTGGCCCAGGGCACCCCGGAACAGGTGGCCCAGTCGCCGGAAACGTCACACACGGGCCGTTTCCTGGCCCCGCTGCTCGCCGCCGGCACCCCCGGGGGCGGGCGGGTGCCGGCAGACCCCGCTGCAAAAAATCGCCCGGCCTGAGGCAGGAAGGACAGAAGTTTGCATGCCCTGCGGGGAACCATCGTCGATCCCGTTCGTGGAGGAGTTTGGTGCTGAAACGGATGCTGATTCTGGTGGCGCTGCTGCTGGTGACCTTTCAGGCCAGCGGCTGGGCCCAGGAGCGCGAGCCCCTGGCCATGCGCATCACCTTTGAATGGACCACCCTGGGCACGGTCGCCGGCGCCCTGGTGGGCGCGGCCCTGTGGCTCACGGATCCCGGCAACCCCCAGTTCACGCTGGGCCGCTCGATGATCGAGGGCTCGGCCTGGGGCGCGGTGGGCGGAATGGGCTTCGGCATCTTCGTGATGCAAAGCGCGCTGATTCCCCCCAGCGGATTTGCCTATGCCCCCACGGAGCTGGCGCCATCACAACGCCTGACGGACGATCCGGTAGCGGCCCAGGTGCAGGCGGCGGACCCCTTGGCATCCGCGGCCGTGGCATCGACCGCCGCGCCGCCGACGGGCGCGTCCACGGGCGGCTTCGCGATCAATCTGCCCCTGTTCAAGATGCGGTTCTGACCACCACCCAGTTGGAAGTCACGGCATGCGACCTGTGTCTCGTTGGATCAAAATCACTGCCATCGCGCTGCTCTGGCCCCTGGTCGGCGCACCGCTGGCCGCCGCGCAAACGGCGGAGCAGCCCGTCATGCAGAACGTGTTCTTCAACGTGGTGTGGGGCTCGGCCAACGGCGCCCTGCTCGGCGCGGCGGCGGCCGTGATCGGCTCGCGCAACAAGGAGAATCCGTCGAATCTGGGCGGCGCCGCGTTTCAGGGCGCCACGATCGGCGGCATCATCGGCCTGGGCATCGGCCTGTGGCTGGTCTATGGCGGCATCACCTTCGACGAGCAGGCCACCATCAGCGCCAACCAGCCCCTCAACCCCGCCCAGTTGGCCGCCATGGCACCCCCGGTGACCCTGCTGACCAGCCCGGACAAGCCCGGCCAGATCACCGGCTTTTCCGCCCGCGTGCTGAATCTGCGCTTCTAGCGACACCCCATCCGTCTGACCCCCATGGCCCGCCGCCCTCCCATGCTGCGCACCTGGTCGGAGGCCGGCGCGCTGCTGGTTTTTCAGGGCCTGCTGCGGCTGTTCCCGCTGAGTCTGGTGCATGTTCCCGGCGCGGCGCTGGGGTGGGTGCTGTTCCATGTATTCCGCGTGGGCCGCGGCGCCACGCTGCGCAACCTGACCTTCGCCTTCGGCGACCGGCTCTCCCCCGCCCGGCGGCGTCGGCTGGCCGGGGCGGTGTACCGTTTTTTCGGCGGCATGATCTGCGAGGTGCTGGCCATTCCCCGGCTGAGCCTGGCCGACCTGCAACAGCGCGTGACCCTGGACAATCCCGACGTGCTGCGCGATGCGCAGGCCGGCGGGCGCGGCGTGGTGCTGGTAAGCGGGCACCTGGGCAACTGGGAGCTGATGGGGGCCGTGCTCTCGCGCAGCGGGATGGGACTTTCCATGTACGTGGGCGCCCAGCGCAACCCCTTCGTGGACAACGTGCTCAACCGCATCCGGCGCTCCCAGGGCACGGAGACCATCGGCCGCGGCGTGGCCATGCGCGGGCTGCTGCGCGCCCTGCGGGGCGGCGGGATCGTGGCCATGCTGGCCGACCAGCACTACAGCCGCAAGCGGCACTACGTCACCTGCTTCGGCCGGCCCGTGAGCATGGTGCCCGGCCCGGCCAGCCTGGCCCAGCGGGCCGGGGCGCCGGTCATTTTCGGCATCTGCGTGCGCACGGCCCGCTTCCGCTACCGGGTGCGCTTCACGCCCATCGCTCCGCCGCCCCCCAGCGGGGACGCCGAGCGGGATCTGCTGGCCCTGTCCCAGGCCATCTCGGATGCGCTGGAGCAGGCCATGCGCGAGCACCCGGAACAGTATTTCTGGATGCACCGCCGCTGGCGGCCCATTCCCCAGCGCGTCGAACTGAGCGAGGTCAACCGCGCCTTCCTGGAGGCACAGGGCATCGACGTGGCGGCCCACACCGCCGAGGGCGGGCGGGCCCTGCAGCCATCTCAGCAATAACCCCAACAGGCTTTCGTGGGGCCCTGCCCCGCTCCCACGCCGGGGGCCGCAGGCCCTTGGCACCCAGCCCGGTCCATCTTTGCAGGTCACTGGATGGACGTTTGACCTTGCAGGATCGTGCATGGGGCGGGCGCGGGAAATCGCATACTCCCGCCCGGCTTGCTTGAAATGGCTGCCGGCCCGGCGTTTTCTCCTTGAATCCTGTGGCGGCGGCGGTAACGTGAGGGCAGCGCGTCGCCCGCGGCGGCGCCAGGGCGGAAAAAGGAGCGCACGGTTGCGCTTTCCCCGGCCCGGCGGCAGCCGCGTGGCAAACAGTTTGCAGATCGTTTCACAGGGGCGCCGTCTGTCCTCACCCGGCCACGGAAAGCCATGGCCGCGGGTGCAAAAGACGGTCGCTGCCCACGGGCTCTGCCCCGTGGATCAGGATGAATCGAGAGCGCAAGGACGCGCGAGGAAGGCATAGGGCATGGCAAGCAAGAAGGAATCCGCCAAAAAGGCCAAGGGTCACGGCTCGTTCTATTTGTGGGGTGGGCTGGGCGTGCTCATCCTGGTGCTGGGCGTGGCGATGTCGGTCGTCTACATACAGCGCACGAATTTCCCCCCGGAGAACCGGCTGCGCATCATTCAGGATTTCGTGGGGCGCTTCTCGGGCAAGATGGATCAGACCATTGGCAAGATTCCCGGCATGGGCGGCGTGATGCAGCGCATGGGCCCGGGCGAGCCGCCGCCGCAACGCCGCGTGCGCACCGGGGTATCCACGCACCAGGTGCGGGAAGGCGAAAACCTGTGGCGCATCGCCAAGTCCGGCGAGCTGGTGGACACCCCCTGGGAATGGCCCACCATCTTCACCCAGAACCGCGACAAGATGGACTATGCCTTCATGTCCGCCGAGACGGGCGCGTGGAAGGTGCTGCTGGAGCCGGGCCAGCAGCTGTCCGTGACCAGCGGCATGCCCAGCAATGCGGCCGTGGAGAACGTGCCGCGCAAGTATGCGGTGCAGATGCTCTCCCTGGAAGAGGAGAAGCTGGACCGCGCCGTGAAGATCGTGGGGGCTCTGCTCAAGGGCGGGCGCTTCGCCTACATGTACCGCATGGAAGTGGACGGCAAGAACTGGTACCGCATCCGCGTGGGCTTCTTCGAGGATGCCCAGACGGCCCTGGGCACCGCCAATTCCATCAAGCTGCAATTCCGCAAGACCGGCTGGTTTACCCAGACCCCCTGGGTGCTCAAGCCGCTGATGGAAGAGATGCGCGGGGAACGGCTGGAATTCGGCGCGCAGCAGGTGAGCCCCTTCGTGATCGAGTTGCAGGCCCGTGACACCCATGCCGAGGCCCTGGACGATCTGCGCAAGATCGCCGGTGTGCGCGACTTCGTGTACCTCAATCAGGCGCGGGATCCCATCACGGAAAACTTCCGCTACCGGGCGCGCGTGGGCTACTACCCCACGGAGGAGCAGGCGCGGCAGGTGATCCTGGACCAGCAGCAGGCCGATGGCCCCTTGTGGAGCGGGGCGCGCGTGGTGGAGGTGCGGAAATTCGCCGAAGCCATCCCCGGCCAGAACTTCAACCTGTTCAATCCGGTCAAGCAGCCCTAGGCCAATCCCGGTACCGGCGGGCCCCAGTGCCTGTGGCTTGCCGCACCCATTGCCGGCCGCCGCCGCCGTCACGTTCCCCTTCATGGCACGACGCGGCTGCCGGATCGCGCCGTATGGTCATGACGCCCAACATGCCTCCCGTTTCCGCGCCTGCCGTCTGGCAGCGGTTCCGCGCCGCCGCGAGGAGCGAGGGGCTGAATCTGCACCGTCCTGTCGACCGTGATGCGCTGACCGGCCCGGCCGCCGCGCAGCTTGCGGGCTGGCACCCCGGCTATCGCCAAGCCCTGCTCCTGGGCAGCGGCGGGCCCACCTTCTGGGAACGCTGCGGCGCGGCGGGATTTCTGGACAAAGCCGCCGAGGGCGATGCCCTGCCCGATCCGCTGGATGCATACACGGAAGCGGTGGTGGAGCGCCTGCTGACCGGCCTGCGCGCCGCGGAGCCGGGCGCCGTGGCGGCTTATCCCTTTCGCCACGCGCGGCAGGTGCTGCCCTTCCAGGCGCTCACCGCACCCCTCCCGGACTTGCAGACCATGCCCTTCGGCATTGCCGTGGACCGGGTCTACGGCCCCTGGTTCGCCTGGCGGGCCGTGGTGCTGACCGCACTGCCCCTGTCGGACGAGGCGCCCGCCCCCGGCCCTTCCGTCTGCATCGCCTGCCCGGCCCCCTGCGTGGCGGCCTGTCCCCCCGGCGCGACAGCCAAGGCCGGGTTGGACTGGCAGCGCTGCATCGACTTCCGCCTGGCCGAGCCGACCTGCCGGGGCACCTGCCTGGCCCGCGAAGCCTGCCCCGTGGGCACCGAGCACCGCTACAGCCCGGCGCAGGTGGCCTTTCATCACGCAGCCAGCTGGCGCACCATTTCCGGCGAGCGGGACGAAGGCTGACAATTCACGTCGGGCAGCCACATCCGGGTCAGACAAGTGTGGCGTCCTGCAAATTCCATCCAAGAATGCAGGTGAGGCGCGCGTCCCCCCACTCCCCGGCACGGGCCATGGGCCTTGGGAAGCGAGTACGGCAATGTTTTCCCATGGCTGGATAAACCCAAACCCTGGGTTCTTATGCCGTAAAGGGGGCTCGGGGGAATTGCATTCCCCCGATCTGCTTTTCGGGTTGGCTGTTAGGGATGCTGATAGTCGGGCAGGGCGGGAAAGGGCTGTTGCAGCCGCTCGGCGAACACGCCCAGCACACGCAGGGTGAGTCCCCAGATGATGTTGCGCCCATGGGCCACGCCGGGAAAGCTGAGTGCCTCGCCGTTGCGCACGAAGTCATAGGTGGTGGTGGTGCTCTCGTCGAACAGATGGGCCACGGGCACCCAGAACACCTCGGCCACCTCCTTCGCGTTGGCGCGGTGGGGCAGCCGCTGCTGGCCCACATGGTACAGGAAGGGCGAGAGGGTCATGTTCCACTTCAGGTCGTCCCGCCGCACGGGCAGCTCGGGCAGGGGCCCGATGCGGTGCTCCGGCCTGAGGCGGATGCCCACCTCCTCCATGGTTTCCCGCTCCGCCACGGCGGCAGGGGTCAGGTCGCCAGGGCTGGCCCGACCGCCCGGGAAGGCCACATGCCCGGACCAGGGGTCGCCCGCCCGCTCCGCCCGGCGAATGAAGCACAACTCCAGCTCGCGGCCGCTGCCGGCGAACATCATGGCCACGGCGGCGTGGCTGGGCTCGGGCACGAACGGCCGGGGCTCGTAGGGCTCCCGGCGCAGGGCCTGCTGAATGTCATGGATCGAGACCACGGCGCACTCTCGGGGGTAAGACGGAGCGTCTGGCAATACGGCGCGCGGCACCGGGATCGCACCCGGCTTCACGGGATTGCGGGGCCAGACGGATCGCACCTGCCGGCTTCTTTTACCTGCCGCGCACCGATCCGGCAACCGGTCTACTCCACATGGTCGGGCACCAGGGCCAGTTGCTCGCGGGTGTTCACATCCTTCAGGAACTCCCGTTCCATCGCCAGCACCCGCACCCGGTCGTGATGATCGGCCAGAAAGCCCCGCAGCCCATTGTGCCAGACCCCGGCCAGAATCTCCGGCACGCTCCAGGCCGGGTACCAGATGGGATGGCCCGTGTGCTCCTGCACCCTCAGCTTGCGCACGAATTCCGGCTCCCGCGCCACCTCCGCCACGGCGCGGGCCCAGCCTGCGCGGGAAATGAACGGCGCATCCACCGGCCACAACCAGAAGCCCTGGTCGCAGTTGCCGCTGCGCAGGCCCGCCTTGACCGAGGCGATCATGGCCTCGTGGCCGTCGGCTTCCACAATGGTCAGCGGCTGCGCGCTCTCCCGGCGCAGCTCCGCCTCCACGGGGGCGCGGAAGCGTGGATCGAGCACCAGGGTCACGGGCGAGCCGCTCTCGCGGGAGCGCGACAGGATGCGTTGCAGGAAGGTCTGGCCCCGGAACACCGAGAACACCTTGGGCTCGCCCATGCGCCGCCCGTGGCCCGCGGCGAGAATGAGCACGGCTTGTCTGGTCGTCATACGCCCTCCACGATCTGCCGGTAGGCCTTGTCGAAGCCCCGTTCCAGCAGCAGGGTTTCCGGGGCATTCAGTTCCGCGCACAGACGCGCCAGCACCCGGCGACGGTCCATGGATTCGGTGGCCGCGCCGCCCGCTTCGCCGAGCAGTTCACCGATGCGCCGCAACAGGTAATGGTACCCGAAACGGGGGGCTTGTTGTCCCATCGTGGCACCCATCAGGCGGCCCCGCCGGTGACGGGCACCGTGTGCCGCGCCAGCTCGGCAAAATAGCCCGGAAAGGTCTTGTCCACGCAGCCCGGGTCCTCGATGGTGATCGGCACGCCGCCGCAGGCAGCCAGGGAGAAGGCCATGGCCATGCGGTGATCGTCGTAGGTGGCGATGCGCGCCGGACGAATGCGCGCCGGCGGCTCCACGCGCAGCTGATCCGCGCCCACCACCGTGTGCGCCCCCAGCTTGCCCAGCTCGGTGGCCACGGCGGCCATGCGGTCCGTCTCCTTGACCCGCCAGTTGGCGATGCCGCGCAGGGTGGTGGGCCCCTCGGCGAACAGGGCTGCCACGGCCAGGGTCATCGCCGCATCGGGCATGTCCACCAGATCGGCGTTGATGCCGCGCAGGGGCCGCCCGCTGCCGGTGACCGTGACCGCCTCCGCTTCCCATTCCACGGTCGCGCCCATGCGCCCCAGCACCTCGGCGAAGCGCGCGTCGCCCTGCAGGCTCTCTGTGCCGCAGCCCTCCACGCGCACCCGTCCCCCGGTGATGGCCGCGCCGGCGAGAAAGTAGGAGGCAGAGGAGGCATCGCCCTCCACCATGGCGCGCGGCGGATTTTTGTAATGCTGGCCCGCCGCGACCTGAAAGGTCAGCGGCGCGGGTTCGGTCACGGTGACGCCGAAGCGCGCCATCAGCGCGATGGTCATGTCCACGTAGGGCCGGGAGACCAGCCGGTCCACCACGCGGATCGTCACCCCTCCCTGGGCCAGGGGCGCGGCCAGCAGCAGGGCCGTGACGAACTGACTGCTGGTGACCCCGCTGATGCCCGTCTCCCCGCCGGGCAGGGCGCCGCCATGCACGTGCAGGGGCGGAAAGCCCTCCCGGCCCAGATAGTCGATGCGCGCACCCAGCGCCCGCAGGGCCTGCACCAGATCGCCGATGGGCCGCTCGTGCATGCGCGCCACGCCCTCCAGCACGGTGTCCCCCGGACTGGCCGCCAGCACCGCCGTGAGCGGGCGCATGGCCGTGCCGGCATTGCCCAGGTGCAGTCGATGGCTCCCTGCCGGCAGGGGGCCGCCGCAGCCGCCGATGTCCACGGCCCCGCCGGCGGGGTCGCCCGTCACCCTCACGCCCAACTCGCGCAGGGCCGCCACCATCACCCGCGTGTCGTCGCCCTGGGGCAGATTGGTCACCCGGCAGGGCCCTGCGCCGAGCGCGGCGAGCAGCAGGGTGCGGTTGGCCAGGCTCTTGGAGCCGGGCAACACCAGCGTCCCCGCAAAACGCGCAATGGGCTGCAGGACCAGGGTTTCGGGGGTCATGGGGCTTCGTCTTAGGGGTGGGCGGGCGGCGGAAATCCTATCCCGAAAAATTCTTGGGTCAGCCAGGAAAAGTGTATATAAGGACACGTGGCGGACGCAATGCTGGCTTTGGAAGCAATGCTGGTGGCCAACAGCGATGTTGCCGGCCAGCCCTGCACCGCCGGAGAACGATCGACAGCCGGTGATTCCCCCGACGCAGCGCCGTTGGACCGCCGGGCAGGTTATGTCCCCGGCGCCGCCGGCAGTGCGTGGAGCGGCCATGCGTCGGCCAGGCATGCGCCGCACTGCGTTGCATTTGGGGGCACGGGCCCGCCGGGCAGCGCCATCGCGGGCAATGCCGCCAAGGGGGCAGATCACCGTCCCGGCACCCGGCACCGCCATCTGACAGAACCTTCGCCAACCACCGAGAGGACCCCTCCATGACGACCTACGATGCCGTTTTCCGGCGCTCCATTGAGGACAAGGAGGCCTTTTGGGCACAAGAGGCCAAGCGCATTCACTGGCACAAGCCCTGGAAGCGCGTCCTGAACTACGACAAGCCGCCCTTCGCCCGCTGGTACGAGGGTGGGGAGACCAACCTCTGCTACAACTGCCTGGACCGGCACGTGCCCGAGCGCAGCGAGCAGAAGGCTGTCGTGGCCATCTCCACGGAAACCGGCGTGACCCAGGAGCTGACGTACGTGGAGCTGCTGGACGCGGTGCAGCGCTTCGCGGCCGTGCTGCAGGACGTGGGCGTGAAGAAGGGCGACCGGGTCATCATCTACCTGCCCATGATCGCCGAAGCCCTGATCGCCATGCTGGCCGTGGTGCGGCTGGGGGCCACGCACTCGGTGGTCTTCGGCGGCTTTGCGCCGCAGAATCTGGCCGCGCGCATCGACGACGCCCAGCCGGTGGTGCTGATCACCGCGGATGCGGGCATGCGCGGCGGCAAGCCGGTGCCCTACAAGCCCCTGGTGGACAAGTCCATCGCCCTCTCCAAGACGCCGCCCAGGCATGTGCTGCTGATCAAGCGCGGGCTGGACCCCAATGTACCCTGGACGGAAGGGCGCGACCTGGATCTGCTGGCCCTGGCCGAGCAGAAGGCGGGCGCCACGGTGGACTGCACCTGGGTGGAGAGCAACCACCCCTCCTACATCCTGTACACCTCCGGCACCACGGGCCAGCCCAAGGGCGTGCAGCGGGACACGGGCGGACACGCGGTGGCCCTGGCCACCTCCATGGAATACGTCTACGCCGCCAAGCCGGGCGAGACCTACTGGGCCACGTCGGACTTCGGCTGGGCCGTGGGCCACTCGTACATTGCCTACGGGCCGTTGCTGCACGGCATGACGACCATCATCTACGAGGGCACGCCCATCAATCCGGATCCGGGCATCTGGTGGCGCATCGTGGCGGAGCAGAAGGTCAGCGTGATGTTCTCCGCCCCCACCGTGGCGCGCATGCTGCGCAAGTTCGACACCAGCCACATGCGCTCGGCGGACACCAGCGGGCTGCGCTACCTGTTCATGGCCGGCGAGCCGCTGGACCAGCCATCCTACCAGTGGCTGCACGAGAACCTGGACAAGACCGTGCTGGACCACTACTGGCAGACCGAGTCCGGCTGGCCCATGCTGGCCAACTGCGCCGGCATCGAGCTGCAACCCATCAAGCCCGGCTCGCCCACCAAGCCGGTCTACGGCTATGACCTGAAGGTGGTGGAGCCGGGCAGCGGGCGCGCCATGCCCCCCGGGGAAAAAGGTGTGCTGGTGGCCAAGCCGCCCCTGCCCCCCGGCGCCCTGACGACGGTGTGGGGCGACGATCAGCGCTTCATCGATGCCTACTTCAGCCATTTCGAGGAGCTGCTGTACTACACGGGCGACTTCGCCATCGCGGACGAGGACGGCTACTACTTCGTGCTGGGCCGGGCCGACGAGGTGATCAACATCGCCGCCCACCGCCTGGGCACCCGGGAGATCGAGGAGGCGATCAGCAGCCATCCCGCCGTCGCCGAGTCGGCCGCCGTGGGCGTCCACGACGAGGTGAAGGGGCAGGCCGTGGTGGCCTTCGTGGTGCTCAAGAACGATGTCACGCTGAGTCCCGAGGAGGTGTCCACCCAGGTCAAGAAGACCGTGGACGATCTGGTCGGGCCCATCGCCCGCCCGCGCGAGGTGCACGTGGTCAGCATGCTGCCCAAGACCCGCTCAGGCAAGGTCATCCGCCGCGCCATCACGGCCATGGCCGAGGGCCGGGACGTGGGCGACCTGTCCACCCTGGAAGACGAGGCGGCCATCCAGGGCATCGACAAGGCCATCAAGACGGGCCAATAGGCCCCCGCCGCCGGCGTTGCCCGCGCCGGCGGCATTTCCCCCGCCGGACGACGCCCCATGAGCGGCTGGTTTCTGTTCTTCAAGGCCCTGCACATCGTGGCGGTGATCGCCTGGATGGCCGGGCTGCTGTACCTGTATCGCCTGTTCGTCTACCACCGCGCCGAGCAGCACCCGGAAGTCATCGCCCGTTTTCTGGTCATGGAGCGGCGCCTGTGGCGCGCCATCACCGTACCGGCGGCCTGGGTCGCCGTGGGCGCGGGACTGGCCATGCTGGCCATGCTGCCCTGCCAGTTCCTGGCCCAGGGCTGGATGACCCTCAAGCTGCTGGCCGTGCTGGGGCTGCTGGGTGTGCACTTTCACGCCGGCATCTACCGCCGCCGCTTCGCCGCCGGGCAGCAACCGCTGACCGAGCGGGGCTTCCGCATGCTCAACGAGCTGCCGACCCTGCTCATGATCCTCATCGTGTTCCTGGTGATCTTCCAGCCCCAGTGGTGGCGCTGGACCGTGTGTGGGTAGCGGGCCGGCCCGCGTATCTGGCCCAGGCCGACGAAGTGTGGTTAGACTGTGAGCATCGCATTGGCATCATCGGCTGAAACGGCAATGGCGGGGCGGGCCAGACCCGTCCCCTCACGCTGCTGTGGGCGCCCGCACCCGGCGGGCCACTTTCAGGGGGAGAAATCTGATGCTGAAAAAACTGCACCACGTGGCGTATCGCTGCAACGACGCCCAGGAAACCACGGACTTCTATACCAAGGCCCTGGGGCTCAAGTTCTCCATGGCCCTGACCAATGCCAAGGTGCCCTCCACGGGCCAGCACTATCCGCACATGCACATCTTCTTCGAGATGGAGGACGGCAGCTGCATCGCCTTCTTCGAGCTGGCCGACGAGAAGCCGCCCCAGAAGGATCCCAATACCCCGCCCTGGGTGCAGCACCTGGCCCTGGAGGTGGAAGACGCCGCCGCCATGGCAAAGGCGCAGCAGCGCCTGCGGGACTATGGCGTGGAGCTCATCGGGCCTGTCGACCACAAGTTCTGCCAGTCCATTTATTTCTTCGATCCCAACGGGCACCGCCTGGAGCTGACCTACCGCACGGAAACGCCGGACATGATGCGCGCCCTGGACGACGCCAAGCAGCCGGTGCTGGAGGAATGGAACCGCACCAAGCAGCATGTGTCCCTGACCGACTGGGTCCATGCGGACTGAGCCGGCCAAGTGCCACTGCTGCGCGGGAGCACACCCGCTCGTGCTCCCCATGCGACATGGCACGGCTGTCCCCGGCAGTCCTGCGGCTGCTCATGCTGCGCATGCGGCAAGGGCCGGGCTCGGCGCTCACAGGTCCTCGGGCGGCGCGAGCGGCGTCACTTGCCGCACGACCGCATCGAAGGGGCGCGGGCCCGGATGGGCCTGGCGAAACAGGCGCCAGCCCGCCGCGCTGTCCGGGCACAGCCGCCCCGCCTCGATCAGCGCCTCCACCTGGGCCAGGGTGTACCAGTCACCCCCGGCCACCTCCTCCGGCTGCAGGCGAAACGGCCCCGCGTGGCAGCACGCATAGACCTGGATCAGGTTGTTGGTGTGGTCATCGCGGAAGCGGTGGCGGAACAGGGGATACAGCGGCACGCCGCGCACGCCCATCTCCTCGGCCAGTTCGCGGAAGGCATTCCGGTCGAAGGTCTCCCCCGAGACCACGGTGCCCCCCACGCACACGTCGAACAGGCCCGGATAGACGTCCTTGGTGTGCGTGCGCTGCTGCACGAACACGCGACCGTCGGGATGGAACACGGCGGTATGGGTCACCCGGTGCAGCAGGTTGCGCCGGCGCATCTCCGCCCGGGGCACGGTTTCCCGCAGCCGCCCGTCCTCGTCGATCCAGTCCACGCGCTCCCCGCCGGCGGCGCCCGTGTCTGCCAAGTGCCCGCCCCGCAGGGCCTCCCAGCCCTTGCGGAAGAAATAGCCGACCGTGAAGCCCAGCCAGGCATAGACCGCGGCGAGCAGCAGCCATCGGCTCATGGTTTCCCCGGTTTCGCGAAATGGTGGAGGTAACTCGCGGAAACTGTTGACTTTTCCAGCCTTGCTCCCTACATTGCCTCTGACGGAGTGCGGCCGGCATCATGGAAGGTGCAGCGTCGTATCCCCCGACGGGCGTGACGAACACGCCTTGAAACCGCTGAGGACCTCGGTGAAAGGGATATTGCCATGTCCAACGAACTGCTTGATACGCTGGAGAACAAGGTTTTCTCCGCAATCGAAACCATAGAGTTGCTGCGGCTGGAAATCAACGAGCTGAAGGAAGAGCGCGCGTTGATGGAAGGCAAGGTGCGGGAGTTGATCGAACGCATCGACAACGTCAGCACCGGCTCGCAGCCGACCTCCATTTCCGCGTCCATTGGAAGCGCCAACGAGGACGATGCCGCGCCATTAGCGGCCACGCCGTCCTTCGGCCAGACCGGCACGGACTACTAGCCCCCCGTCGGGGCTGCCGGCGCACGGAGGCAGCGTCCGCCGTCGCCGGCCAGAATCCGGCAACCGACATCCATCGGCCCGGAGCCAACCCGGTTCCATGGAGCGGCGCGGGATGGCACCCCGATTCATCCCTCGTATTTCCGATTGCGGCGCCCCCGGGCGACGGGCGGCAGCGTGTGTCCGCCGCGCGGCATGGCGGCTTGCCACGGCCTGTTTGATCGCGCTGAGCCTGTGCCTGGCGGGCACGATGAGCCATGCGGCGGATCCCGCCGCCGTGGCCGTGCTGCCCTTTACACCCCTGCGACAGCCGGAGACGGATGCCTGGTTCGGGCGATTCGTGCAGGCGGTGCTGCGCGATTCCCTGCTCAAGGCGCGCCTGGCCGCCGTGATGCCGCCGGCCACGGCGGAGCGCTGGCAACAGAAGCTGCGCCTGGCGCCCCTGGGCCCGCTGCCGGACGACGCGCTGACGCGCATGAACGTGGGCACCGTCATCCGTGGCTCCACGCGCACCGTGCTGGGCCTGACACGGGTCACGGTGCACGTGGTGACGGCCGAGGGGAGTCGCACGCCGGCGGATGGGCTGGTGCTGCAATGGCGGCTGGAGGGGACCTCGCCCGATGCGGTCGCGGAGGCGCTGGTCGCGGAGGTGCTGCCCCTGATCAGCGCGGACACGGCCGCCCCACCGCAGCAGCCGCCCGCCTGGGCCATGGCCCGCGCATTCTATGGCCTGCCCCTGGAGCCCGTGGCGCCGGCCGACCCGGGGGCCGCCCAGGTGCTGCACACCCAGTACGGTCAATGGTCCGGCACACCGGGCCTCTCCGCCAAGGCCCATGGCGCCCTGGCCCTGCTGGCCCTCCAGCGGGCCGCCGCGCCGGGCGCGCTGGAGACCACCGCGGAGGCGGCCCGGGCCCAGGCCCAGGAACATGCCGAGGCGGCCCGGCAGGCCGAGCCGTGGCATCCGGACTGGGCGGCGCTGGCCGGGGAGGTGTACCTGCTGCGCAAGAACTACTTCGCCGCCCGCGCCGCGGCCAACGAGGCGCGGTTGCGCAACCCCCTGGACGGACTGGCCCTGGTGGTGCTCGCGGGAGAGGCGGGCCTGAGCTCCGGCGAGGGCCGGCAGCACATGGTGCGCGCCCTGCTGCGCGAGCCCTTCCTGCAGCAGGACGCGCTGCCCGACCCGCAGCGGCCCTTTCAGGGCGGGGTGCTGCACGAGATGATGGTCAGTTGGAGCCGTCTGCGGGCGGCCCACCGGCAGCCCTCCGCGCGCTACCTGGCGCTGATGGATGCGGCCCAGGACGCGATGGACGCGGAGAACTGGCAGGAGGCGGAGAAACTGCTGGTGCAAGCCGCAGGCTCTGACGATGCGGATCACATGCCGCGGCTGCTGCTGGCGGAAATTCTCGTCGCCAACGGCCAGCCCGGTCCCGCCGCGCGGCGTCTGCGCGAGCTGGCCGCGGAATTTCCCCAGGAAGCCGAGGTGCACTTTCAGCTCGGCGTGGCCCTGGCCCGCTCCGACGAGCCCCGCGGGGCAGGCGAGGCCTTTGCCCGCGCCCTGGTGGAAAATCCGGAGCGCCAGGACGCCCGCTTCGCCCTGGCCCAGGCCTACATGGCCCAGGAGCGCTGGCAGCAGGCCGTGGAACCCCTGCGCACGCTGCTGCTGCGCGATTCGCGGCATGCGGAAGGCTGGCTGCACCTGGGCATCACCTACACCCAGCTCCAGCAATGGGACCCCGCCGAAGGTGCGCTGCGGCAGGCACTATCCTTGAATCCCCAATCCGCAGAGGCCCGCGACTGGCTGCAACGCTTGCATGCCGAGCGCAAGCGCATGCAGGCCCTGGAGCAGCAGCCCGCCGTCACGCCGGACACCGGCGGCGAATGACGGCCTTGGCAGACGGGCCACGGGCATCGCGGACGGCTCGGCGTTGCGCATCAAGCGGCCGCGCTTTTGCGGGGCGGGGCGGGCCGGGCGGTGCAGGCGGAGCACACCCCATGCCGCCCGCCGGCGATGTTTCCGCGAATGCTGCCGGTGACCCCATGGAGCACCGCAAACGCCATCACCAACCCGGGCCCGCCGCGCTTCCCCGCATGCGCCGGACCGGGCTATAATCACGGATCATGGGCGACAGCTTCGGACATACTTTTCGCGTGACCACCTGGGGGGAATCCCACGGGGGCGGCGTGGGCGTCGTGATCGACGGCTGCCCGGCGGGCCTGGAGCTGAGCCTGGCGGCGATCCAGGACGAGCTGGACCGGCGCCGTCCGGGGCAGAGCCGCATCACCACGCAGCGCAAGGAAGCGGACACGGCCGAGATACTCTCCGGGGTGTTCGAGGGGCGCACCATGGGCACGGCCCTGGCGATCCTGGTGCGCAACACCGATGCACGCCCCCAGGCCTATGACCACCTGAAGGACCTGTACCGCCCCAGTCACGCGGACTTCACCTACGATGCCAAGTACGGCATGCGCAACTGGCAGGGCGGGGGCCGCTCCAGCGCGCGGGAGACCATCGGCCGCGTGGCCGCCGGGGCCGTGGCGCGCCAGCTGCTGCACCTGCTGGCCGGCATCGAGACGATCGCCTACGTGACCCGCATCCACAACGTGGTGGCCGACATCGACCCGGCCTCCGTGACCCGGGAGCAGGTGGAAGCCAACATGGTGCGCTGCCCGCACCCGGCCGTGGCCGAGGCCATGGTGGCCCGGGTGGAGGAAGCGCGCATGGCCGGCGACAGCGTGGGCGGGATCATCATGGCGGTCGTGCGCGGCTGCCCGGCGGGCCTGGGCGAGCCGGTGTTCGACAAGCTCACCGCCGATCTGGCCAAGGGGCTGATGTCCCTGCCCGCCACGCGCGGGGTGGAATTCGGCCTGGGCTTCGATGCGGTGGGCATGACCGGGGCGGAGCACAACGATCCCTTCGTGGCCGACAGCCGGGGGATCCATCCCGCCTCCAACCGCTCGGGGGGCATCCAGGGCGGCATCTCCAATGGCGAGGACATCCTGCTGCGGGTCGCCTTCAAGCCCACCGCGACGATCAACCATCCCCAGCAGACGGTGACCCAGGCGGGCGAGGCGGTGGAGCTGCGCGCCAAGGGGCGCCACGACCCCTGTGTGCTGCCCCGCGCGGTGCCCATGGTGGAGGCGATGATCAATCTGGTGCTGGCCGACCACCTGTTGCGCACGGTGACCCATCGCGATCTGGAGCATCTCTCCGATCACTTTCGCAAGCACCGCCCATGATCAACCACTACCAGACCCTGGGACTGGAGCGGACGGCGACCCAGGAAGAGATCAAGGCGTCCTACCGGCAACTGGTCAAGCAGTACCACCCGGATGTGACCGGGGGGGACGCCATGTCCTTCGCCAACATCCAGGAAGCCTATGAGGTGCTGTCCCAGCCGGCGCGGCGGGAGCGCTACGACCGGGAGACCATTCGCGCCCGGCCGCGGCCCATGCGGCGCACCACCCACGGCCATGCCCCCCAAGGCCATGCAGCGGGCCCGCGGCCCCATGCCGCCCCGGAGCCGGGCCCGCGCATGCGCTTTCGTGCGCCGGCGGCGAATTTCACGCGGGTCATGTCCGTCGCGTTGCCCGGCTCGGCACAGCTGCTCATTCAGGGGCTGACCGGCACCATTACCGTGCTGCCCACCAACGCGGACAATCTGTGGCCCACCACGCTCCAGAAGTTCGGCGGGGAGGACCGCTGGCGCCTGGCCCGGCACGTGGTGCAGATCAAGGTCACCGGCCACGAGGAGCACGTGAGCAGCGTGTTTCCCCATCCCACGGAGCGGGGCGCCCAGCTCGACGTGGACGTGGGCGTGTTCAGCGCCGATGGCCAGCGCGAGCGCACCGGCGCCCAGGACAGCATCATCTTCGGGCGGGGCGATGCGGGGAGCATGGGCAACCTGCGCCACCCCATGCAACTCCATCTCACCGTGCCGCCGGGCATCTCCCTGTTCTTCGATGAGGTGGCCGGGCACATTCACCTGGGCGACCTGGAAGCCGATGTGGTGGCGCGGCTGGGCAAGACGGCCACCCTGCGCGCCGGGCGGCTGGCCCGGCTGGGGCTGGTGCTGCGCGACAGCTCGCGCGCCCATGTGGTGCATGTGGGGGGCGATGCGGACGTGATGGTGTTCGACCGCAGCAGCGCCCTGGTGGGCGGCGAGATGTCACGCCTGCGCACCGTGGCGGCCCAGCAGGGGCAGCTCGAGATCAAGGGCACGGTGGGCCACCTGTTGGGCGAGGTGCGCGGGCTGGGCTATGTGAACCTGCACGGCGATGTGTACGACGCCGAACTGGACGTGGGCGGCAACGGTCTGGTGCGGATCGACCGGCTGCATGGGGAAATTCGTGGCACGCGCATGCAGCAGGGCAAGGTGCGCATTCGGGAGCGCGACCAGGGGCCCACCCCCGACAGCCCCTTGCAGGGCGACTCCCATCGCCTGTGAGCCACAGTGCTTTCGGCAATGATGTGCTTCAACCCACAGCTTGCGTCGAGCGGTCACGTGCCGGATGATATGAACCTTCCCGCGCGCCGCGGTCTCCTGCACTTGAAGCCACTCGACGTCATGCATTCCATCTTCCAGGCGAACGCCGTGCCGTACCGCTTGACCGCACTGCTGATGTTCGTGCTGGCGCTGGGCGCGGGCGGTTGCGCCGAGACCTCGCGCACCGTGCAGGTGCCGGCGCGCATCCTGTATTTCGAGGGGGAGACCCTGGTCGATACCGGCCTGCCGGCGGAAGCCATCACGAAGTTCCAGACGGTGATCGACGAAAATCCCGGTACGCGTCTGGCCACGTTCGCCCATCTCAAGATCGGCGACGCCCAGAGCCTCGGCGGCAACTGGCGCGAGGCGGATACGGCCTATCGGCTGTTCCTGTTGTCCAACCCCAACAGTCCGCTGACCCCCTATGTGCTGTACCGTCTGCTGATCGTGAATCACGAGCAGAGCTTCACGGGCACCATTTTCCGGGAACGGGAGTTTGACCGGGACATGGCTCCCAACCGGCGTATCATTCTGGAATACAAGCGCTTTTCCCTGCTGTATCCCGACAGCGTGTACCGGGACGAAATTCAGCCGATCTACCATTCGGCCCGGCGCACGCTGGCGGACCATGAGCAGATGGTGGGAGATTTCTATGCGGACCGCAGCCAGTACAACGCGGCCGCCTATCGCTACGAGTACCTGCTGCGCCATTACCCGGAGTATCCGGAAACGCGCGAGGTGGTGCGCAAGCTGATCGATGCCTACCGCGCCAATCAGCAGCCGCGGGCCGCGGAGGAGATGAGCCGCGTGCTGGAATCCCTCGCCGACGAGGCGGTCGCCGCCACGCCGGCCCTGGCGCAGCGCAGCGGCGCGGCATCCGCGAACAGCGATGAATAGCCCCGACGCACAGTGGGTTGCCCTGTCGCTGGTGGAGGGGCTGGGCCCGAAGACCATGGGCCATCTGCTGTCGGTGTTCGGCAGCATCGAGGGCATCCTGGGTGCCGATGCGCAGGCACTTTCCCGGCGGGCCGGGCTGAACCCCTCCCTGGCGGCGCGCATCGCCGGGGCCATGGACGTGCCCGCCTTTCGCATCGAGCAGCGGCTGATCCAGGATCACCAGGTGCAGGTGACCACGCTGGCCTCACCCGATTACCCGGCGCTGCTGCGGGAAACCATGGTGCCGCCACCCGTGCTGTATCACCGCGGCAGCTTTCCCCCTTCACAAGGGCTGCATCTTGCGGTAGTGGGGACGCGAAGGAACACACGGTACGGGGAGAAGGTCACGCGCCGCATCATCGGCGAGCTGGCGGAGAGTCAGCCGGATGCGGTGATCGTCAGCGGCCTGGCTCGGGGCATCGACACCATCGCCCACGAGCAGGCGCTGGAAAGCGGATTGCACACCATCGCGGTGTTGGCTGGGGGGCTGACCCGCATCTATCCGCCGGAGAATGCGGCACTGGCGGAACGCATCACGGGGCAGGGCGCCCTGCTGACCGAATGTCACATGGCGCAGCCGCCGCTTGCAAAACACTTCCCTATCCGTAACCGTATTATCGGGGGGTTGTGCCGGGGCACCCTGGTGATCGAAGCCGGGGAGCGCAGCGGCGCATTGATCACAGCCAGCTTCGGCTTCCAATACGAACGCGAGGTGTTCGCCGTCCCGGGCAACGTGGACGCACCGGCCTCGCAGGGCACCAACCGGCTGATTCAGCAGTCCCGGGCCAAGCTGGTCGGCAGCGCCGACGACATTCTGGAGGAGCTGGCCGTCTTCCGGCGTTCGCGCGCCAGCCAGCTGGACTGGCTCACGCCCGGCGATGCCCCCGGGCGCCAGAGCCCGGCACACCCCCAGAAGGCGGAAATTTTCGCGGCGCTGGGCGGCGGGCCGTTGCATGCGGACGATCTGGCACAGACCCTGAACCTGCCGGTGGAGCGGCTGCTGGGTCTGTTGCTGGAACTGGAGTTGGCCGGTGAGGTGTACCAGACGCCGGACAACCTGTACGCTTTGTGTTGAACAAGCTTTGTGTTGAACAAGCTCTGTGTTGAACCAGCATCGGGTTGAACAAGCTCTGTGTTGAACCAGCATCGAGTTGCACCAAGGGGCGCCTGGCCGTCGCCGCCGCCGGGCCATCATTGCCGATGGCCACTGCCCGCACGAGATCACGGCAAGGCCGTGCCGATGTGCCCCGCCGCCGAGCAGGCGGTGCTGTACCGAGCCCGTGGCCGCCTCATGCGTGTGGACGGACCGCACGCCTGGCCGCGGTGCCCACCAAGGGAGATTGATTCATGGGTAAAGCGCTGGTGATCGTGGAATCGCCCACCAAGGCGAAAACCATTGCTCGTTTTCTGGACGATGACTACATCGTCGAATCCAGCGTGGGACACATCCGCGATCTGCCCGATTCGGCCAGTGAGATTCCCAGCGAGGTGAAGGACAAGCCCTGGGCGCGCCTGGGCATCAACGTGGAGAAGGGCTTTGAGCCGCTCTACGTGATCCCCCGGGACAAGCAGGAGCAGGTGAAGAAACTCAAGAAGCTGCTCAAGCAGGCCGATGAGCTGTACCTGGCGACGGACGAGGATCGCGAGGGGGAATCCATCAGCTGGCACCTGCTGCAGGTGCTGGAGCCCAAGGTGCCCACCCACCGGCTGGTGTTCCACGAGATCACCAAGGACGCCATCAACCATGCCCTGCAATCCCCGCGGGAGGTGGATACGCGGCTGGTCAGCGCCCAGGAGACGCGGCGTGTGCTGGACCGCCTGTACGGCTATGAGATCTCTCCGCTGCTGTGGCGCACCATCGCGCCCAAGCTTTCCGCCGGCCGCGTGCAGAGCGTTTCGGTGCGCATGGTGGTCAACCGCGAGCGCGAGCGCATGGCCTTCCGCACCGCGGAATTCTGGGATCTGGAAGGCCAGTTCCAGGCCGCGACGGGCTCCCCGTTCAAGGCGGAGCTGGTCTCCGTGGCCGGCCGGCGCGTGGCCGCCGGGCGGGACTTCGACAGCGCCACGGGCCAGCTCGCCGCCAACCGGCAGGACGTGCTGCACCTGAACCGGGACGGCGCGGAGGCCCTGCAGCAGCGCCTGGACAGCGCCACGTGGCGCGTGGTCAAGGTGGAGCGCAAGCCCTATACCACCCAGCCGCCGGCCCCGTTCACCACCAGCACCCTGCAGCAGGAGGCGAACCGCAAGCTGAACCTGGCGTCGCGGGATACGATGCGTGTGGCCCAGTCGCTCTACGAGCAGGGCTTCATCACCTACATGCGGACGGATTCCACCACGCTCTCCGATCAGGCGCTCAAGGCGGCACGGGCGCACATCGACAAGCACTACGGCAGCGAATACCGGCCCGCCGAGCCGCGCATCTACCGCAGCAAGGTCAAGAACGCCCAGGAGGCCCACGAGGCCATCCGCCCCGCCGGGGAGAGCTTCCGCACACCGGCCTCCCTGCAACGGGAGCTGAACGACCGGGAGTTCCGGCTCTACGAGATGATCTGGAAGCGCACCGTGGCCAGTCAGATGGCCGACGCACGGGGCCAGCGCATGACGCTGCAGGTGCAGGGAGACGACGGCCTGTTCCAGGCCACCGGGCGCACCATCGAATTTCCCGGGTTCCTGCGCGCCTACGTGGAAGGGCGCGACGACCCGGGCGCCGAACTGGCCGACCAGGAGCGCATCCTGCCCACGGTGGCCGAGGGCGACAGCATCACCTGCCAGGGCCTGGCGCCCCAGGAGCACCACACCCAGCCCCCGGCGCGCTTTTCCGAGGCGTCACTGATCAAGGAACTGGAGAAGGAGGGCATCGGCCGGCCGAGCACCTATGCCTCCATCATCGATACGATCATCCACCGCGCCTATGTGGTCAAGAAGGGCTCGGCGCTGGTGCCGACATTCGTGGCCTTCGCCGTGGTGCAGCTGCTGGAGCAACACTTCAAGCACCTGGTGGACCAGCACTTCACGGCGGACATGGAGAACGTGCTGGACGCCATCTCCAATGGGGACAAGGAGTCCCTGCCCTACCTGAAGGACTTCTACTTCGGCAGCGGGGATCATCCCGGGCTGGCAGAGCTGCTCAAGGCGGAGATCGACCCGCGCCGCGCCTGCACGATTCCCCTGGGCCAGAGCAACGGGGACGAGCCGATCAATATCCGCGTGGGCCGCTACGGGCCCTACCTGGAGCGCAACGGGGAGCGCGCTTCCCTGCCGGCCGACATGGCCCCGGACGAGTTGACCCTGGAGCGGGCCACGGACCTGTTGGCCAAGGGCAACGAGCCCACCGTGCTCGGCACCCATCCGGAGAGCGGGCAGAACGTCTACGTGAAGACCGGGCGCTACGGACCCTACGTGCAGCTGGGCGAGCAGGAGGACGGCAAACCCAAGATGAAGTCCCTGCTGCCTGGGCAGGAGCCAGAGACCCTGTCCCTGGACGATGCCCTGGCCCTGCTGTCCCTGCCGCGCAACATCGGCGCGGACCCGGAGACGGACGAGGACATCATCGTCGATCTGGGCCGCTACGGGCCCTATGCCCGCCGGGGCAAGGAGACGCGCACGCTGCCCTCGGTGGAGGCGCTGTTCACCTTCACCGTCCCCGAGGCGGTGGCGCTGTTCAAGCAGGAGCGCAAGGCACGCTTCGGCCGTGCCTCCCAGCTTCGCGAAGTGGGCGAGGACAAGGCCAGCGGCAAGACCATTGCCCTGATGAACGGCCGCTACGGGCCCTATGTGACCGACGGGGAGACCAATGCCTCCGTGCCGCGCGGCATGGACCCGGAGCAGGTGACCCTGGACGACGCCCTGGACCTCATCCGCCAGCGCGCCGCCAAGGGTCCGCCCAAGAAGCGCCGCGCCGCAGCGGCCAAGAAGACCGGCACCACGAAAAGGTCCGCCGCCGCCAAGAAGTCCGGCACAAAGCAGGCGGCCGGCAGCGGCTCGAAAAAGGCAGCCACCAAAAAATCCACCGCCAAGAAGACCGGCTCCCCGAAAAAGACCGCCGGCTCCAAGGGGTAGGCGGCAGCAGGGCCGGGTCTCCGGCCCCATCCATGGCTGGATGTCGGGGGCGCGGCGGGACGTGTTCCCCCGCCTGCCGTTGCGAGGCGGCTACTCCGGTGCCTGCTCCTGCACGACGAGCTGTACCTTGCGGCGGCCACGGAACTCGTTGAATTCCATGCGTACCCGGCAGCCCACCCCGGGCCGATAGGCTTCGGCCAGACCCCAGGCCACCACCTCCAGGTCGTTCGAGAGTTGCCATTTCAGGTGCCGCTGCCCCAGGGGACGCGGCTCGCCGGGCAGGTCGGCCGCATCCAGCAGAAAGCTCGGCTCGGCGTTGAGATGGCCGAAGGGCTCCAGGCGCAGCATCTGCTCCACGAGCTGCGCATCCACCTGGTCGGGCCGCAGCCGCCCGTCCAGCAGCAGGGGCGGACTGCCCGCCGTGCCCGCCTGCTCGGCGCAGGCCCGGGCGAAGCGCTCGCGGAATTCGGTGAGCGCCTCCTTGGGCAGGGTACAGCCGCCCGCCCCGGCATGACCCCCGAAGGCCAGCAGCAGGTCGGCGCAGGCCGTGATGGCCTGGGTCACGTTGATCCCGTCCACCGAGCGCGCCGAGCCCTTGTAGGCCGTACCGTTCTCCGCCAGCACCACGGCGGGCTTGCGGTACAGCTCCACCAGCCGCGCGGCCACGATGCCGATGATGCCCTCGTGGAATGCGGGCGAGGCCACCACCAGGGCCGGGGCCGCATCCAGCCCCTCCGCGGCGATGGCGGCCTGGGCCGCCTCCAGCATTTCCTGCCCCACGGCACGGCGGCGGTCGTTTTCCTCGTCGAGTTGCCGGGCCAGGGCCTCGGCCTGGCTGATGTCCTCGGCCAGCAGCAGGTCCACGCCCAGAGCCCCCTCGGTCATGCGCCCGGCGGCATTGATGCGCGGGGCGATCTGAAAGCCGATGGCGCGGGCATTCATCTGCTTCACGCCCACCACGCGGGCCAGGGTGGCCAGCCCCAGGCGCGCACCGCCCTGACGCATCACGTCCAGCCCGTGCTGCACGAACACCCGGTTCTCGTCCTGCAGGGGCACCACATCCGCCACGGTGCCCACGGCCACCAGATCCAGAAAGGCCTTCAGGTTGGGCTCCGGCCGTGCGTCCGTCCACCAGCCCTCGTCGCGCAGCACCTTGCGCAGGGCCATGATCAGCTTGAAGGCCACGCCCACGCCGGAGATGCCCTTGAAGGGATAGGGGCAGCCGGGCTGACGGGGATTGACCACCACCCCGCCGGGCACGCCGCGCTCCGCGGGCAGGTGATGGTCGGTGATGACGGTCTCCACGCCCGCCGCCTGCAGCCGCGCCACCTCGTCGATGGCCGTGATGCCGTTGTCCACGGTCACCACCAGCTCCGGTTGCAGGGCCAGCAGGGCCTCCACCGTCTTGGGCGTGAGTCCGTAGCCATGCGCGAAGCGATTGGGAATGAAGCGGCTCACCCGCGCGGCCCCCGCATCCTGCATGAAGCGGTACAGCAGAGCCGTGGCGGTGATGCCGTCCACGTCGTAGTCACCCGAGATCACGATATGCCGCCCCTCGCGCAGGGCGCGCACGATGGCCTCCACGGCGCGTGACATGTGCATGAGCAGGAAGGGGTCGTGCAGCTGCTCCAGGCCCGGTTGCAGAAAGCGCTGGGCCGCCTCTGGCGAATCCACCCCCCGCCGCACCAGGATCTCCGCCACCAGCGGGTGCAGCCCCAGCCCCTCGCGCAGGGGCCGGGTCAGCGCGTCGGGTGGGGTCGGGTGCAGCATCCATTGCGGGCCCATGGCGACGGCTCCTTGTCGCGCGGTGTGTGCGGGTGCCCCCGGCGGGGACTTGGGGCGTCAGGCAGTCGGTACGGCATCGGACAACTGTGAGGCGGAAAAGTCCACCTTGATGTGCACGTCGAGGTCGAGCTGCGGATAGCGCCGTTGCACCGCCGCGCGCACATCATCGGAGATTTCCGGGTAGCTGTCCTCGTCCAGGCTGGGGTCGGGGGAAATTTCCACCTCGCCCCGCTCGCGGCCCGCCTCGTGCCACAGGTTCAGATCGCGGAACTCCACCAGGTGTGGCGTGGCCACCACGATGTCCTTCAAGGTCTCCGACACCCGGTGATACAGGGGATGGGACAGGTTGAGCGGATCCACATGGATCACGCACTCGCCCGGAAAGGCCTTGAGCAGCCGGGTTTCCAGCAGCACGGTGACCTCGTGCATCTGGTGCGGGTCGAGCGTGTCGGAAATTTCCACGTGCAGCGTGGTGAAATAGAAGTGCCCGTAGCGGTGCACGGAAAAGTCGTGCACGTTGCGGATCTCCGGCAGGGCCAGCGCCATGCCGCGCATGCGCTCGATGGTGGCCGTGTCTACCGACTCGCCCAGCAGCGGCGAGACGGAATCCCACGCCAGCTTGATGCCGGCCACCATGATGAACACGCTGACGATGGCGCCGGCGGCGCCGTCCAGCCAGTTCACGCCAAAATTGCGGCCCAGCAGGCCGATGATCACCAGCGCCGTGGAGATGGCGTCCGTGCGGTGATGCCAGCCGTCGGCGGTGAGCGTGGAGGAATCGATCAGGCGGCCCAGGGCATTGGAGAACAGGGCCAGCCCCTCCTTGACCAGGATGGTCAGCAGCAGCACACCGAACCACAGCCAGGTCAGCGGCGGCGCGGCGGCGGGCACCTGGCCGCTGAGCAGACGCTTCCCATTGTCCAGCCCCAGCTCGAAACCCGCCACGATGAGCAGGATCGCCACGACCAGCGTGGCCACGTACTCCGCCTTGGCATGCCCGAAGGGATGTTCCGGGTCCGGCGGTTTGCGGGAGACATGAAACCCCAGGATCACCACCACTGACGTGGCCATGTCCGACAGGGAATGCACCGCGTCGGAGATCAGCCCGGCCGATTGCAGCACCACGCCCAGCGCCAGCTTGATGGCAGCCAGCACCAGATTGATCAGCGAGCTCAGGTAGCCTTCCAGCAGGCCGATGCTGCTGCGCTCGGCGGGGGTGGCGCCGCGCTCGGGATTGCGGATGAAGCGCCGCTCGATGGGGCGCAGTAGCGCTTGCATGACCATGATTGTGCCGGATTGATGTGATGTCTCACAGTGTTGCCAATTCCCCGCGGCCCCGCAAGCCGTCTTGTCGCCCAGTCTCAACGCCCCCGTCGCCGCGCCGCCGGACGGCTCAAGTTCCGGCGTTCTCCGCCGATACACCCAACAGAAGCAGGAACGGCGGCATGCGCCCGCGGCGGCCCGGTCTCGCAAGACCGGTGTCGCCGGCGGGACTTGCCGTGTTGATTCAACCCTTTTCGCAGACAGAAGGCTTCATGCGATCAACCCGTTTCAAGGGCGCCGTGGCACTCGTGCTGCTGGTGCTGCTCTTGACCACGCCCCTGGCTTCGGCCCAGGCGCCGTCGGTGGTCAACGTGTTCTCCATCTGGGTGCGGCTCTCCCTGCGCGGCAACTCGCAGCAGGAGATCGAGTCCCAGCTGAGCAACATGGACCCCAAGACGCTGGCCGAGGTGAAGAGCCGGCTGCGGCAGAGCGTGATCTCCAATCTGCGCATCAAGCGGATCGGCGAGCGCTACGAGACCAGCCAGGATTCCGACGACCGCAAGGCGGTGCTGGAATCGATCCAGACGGAAATCCGCTTCGCCGGGCTGGAGAACGACGAGCAGCTTGTTCTGATGATCAAGGATCGTTTCGGCATTCACATGCGGCAGTTCTAGCGCCGCCGCAGCCGACGCAACCGGCCCTGCATGGAGGCGGGGCCGTGCGCCTCTCCGGATGGCGTGCCCCGACCCCCACGCAGGGCGCCGGAGGCACCGCTGCGCCCGCGCCCCCCAGACGATCGCTCTCCCCCTGACACGTCGTGCCGATTGGCGACCGGGCCCCCTGGCACCGCCGCCCGATAGTGACTCAGTTTGCATTTCTCTTGGCTTCCCAGAAACATGACAGGCTCGCCGTCCATGGGGAATGAAGTGGCTATGCCGCCGGCTTTACCTCACCCCCGCCCTGGCGGGCACCCGCTCTCCATCTTGATGGAGAGGGGGCCGGGGGTGAGGCCCGACTGAAACAGGGAGGCCCTTTAAGGCGCACCATGGCCTGGCCGACGCAAGGACCCTGCTCAATGAGAATTTTTTCAAACTGTGTCACTACCCGCAGCCCCTTGCCATTTCTGTCGTCGTGCTAGACTGGTCCGCGAAACCATCGGCACACCTTACGGGAGGACACGGGCTTATGGGCAGGGTCGTCAACGGCAAATGGGAAATCGGCGGGCGCATTCCGGACCCCGACGGGCGCTTCGTGCGTCAGACCACCCACTTCCGCGATGCCATCACGGCGGACGGGTCGTCCGGCTTCGCGCCGGAGCCGGGGCGGTATCATCTGTACGTCTCCTGGGCCTGTCCCTGGGCGCACCGCACACTGATCCTGCGCAAGCTCAAAGGGCTGGAGGCGGCCATCTCCCTGTCGGTGGTGGACCACCACATGGGCGAGCTCGGCTGGGCCTTCCGCGAGGGCCCCGGCAATATTCCCGACCCGATCCATCACGCGGCGTACCTGCACCAGGTCTATATCGCGGCGGACCCCGACTACACGGGCCGCGCCTCGGTGCCGGTGCTGTGGGACAAGGCGCGGGGCACCATCGTGAACAACGAGTCGCGGGAGATCATCCGCATGTTCGACACGGCCTGCGACGCCATGGCGGGGCATCCGGAGGTCAACTTCTGCCCGCCCGGGCTGCAAGAACGCATCGACGAAACCATCGACGCCATCTACGAGCCCATCAACAACGGCGTCTACAAGTCCGGATTCGCCGTGACCCAGGCGGCCTACGAGGAGGCGGTGACCACGCTCTTCGATGCGCTGGCCCATTGGGAGGCTGTGCTGGGCCGGCAGCGCTACCTGTGCGGGGAAGTGCTCACGGAGGCGGACTGGTGCCTGTTCACCACGCTGATTCGCTTCGACCTGGTGTACTACGGGCACTTCAAGTGCAACCTGAATCACATCTGGGACTTTCCCCACCTGTGGAACTACCTGAAGGAACTGTACCAGCACCCGGGCGTGGCGGAGACGTGCAACCTTGCGCACATGAAGGCCCACTACTATGGCAGCCACGAGACCGTGAATCCCACGGGAGTGATACCCCTGGGGCCGCGGGTGAGCTTCGACGCCCCCCACGACCGGGCCTCGCGGCGCTACGCGGGCTGAGCCTGCCTTTGCGGCAAGGCCAACGCCGGCAACGTCGACAGCCCGTGGGGCAACTTGTCCCTCCACACCCCCCATCCGTGACGGGTCCCGAGCTTTCCTTGACGATACCGTTATCTTGAACGGGGAGCGCGTGGGGCGTGCTCCCGCGCAGCCGTTTTCTTGTGCGGCGCCTACGCCTCGCTGAGGAACCATTCCTGGGCGGCACGGACCCCACTGCCCAGGGACAGCTTCACGCCGGCGTGATGCAGGGCCATCTCTATCCCACCCAGGGTGGCCAGCACCTCCAACTCGTTCAGCGCGCCCAGGTGGCCGATGCGGAAAGCCTTGCCCGCCACGGGGCCCAGCCCGGCGCCCAGGGACAGGCCCAGCCGGGTTTCCGCATGGGCAAGCAGCGCGGCACCGTCGATACCCTCGGGCAGCTTGACCGTGGAAACCACGTTGGAGGCCCGCTCGGGCTGTATGGCCAGCAGGGACAGGCCCCAGGCCTTCACGGCACGGCGCACCCCCTCGGCCAGCCGCGCATGGCGGGCATGCACATGCTCCAGCCCCTCCTCGAACAGCATGTCCAATGACTCGGCCAGCCCGTAGAGCAGGCTGGTGGGCGGCGTATAGGGAAAGTACCCCTGCCGGTTGAGCAGCAGGTGCGGCGCCCAGTCGAAATAGGACTTGTGGGTGCGGGACTGCCCGGCGGCCCGCAGGGCACGGTCACCCACGCAGAGCACGCCCAGGCCCGGGGGCAGCATGAGCCCCTTCTGGGAGCCCGTGACGGCCACGTCCACGCCCCACGCATCGAAGCGGAAGTCGATACAGCCCACCCCGCTCACCGTGTCCACCATCAGCAGGGCGGGATGGCCGGCCCGCTCCATGGCCTGGCGGATGCCGGCGATGTCGTTGGTCACGCCCGTGGCCGTCTCGTTGTGAATGGTCAGCACGCCGGCGATGCTGTGCCCGGTGTCAGCCGCCAGCACCGCATGCAGCGCATCCGGGTTGATGGCGCTGCCCCAGGGGAGCACCACCTCTTCCACGTGCAGCCCGAGCTGCTGCGCCATGTTGACCGTGCCCGCGCTGAACTGCCCGATGTTGTAGGCCAGCAGCTTGTCCCCCGGCGAAAACAGGTTGACCAGCGCCGATTCCAGGGCGCCGGTGCCCGAGCTGGGAAAGAGCAGGGGCGTGCCCTGCTCTGAGCGGAACAACTGCCGCACACGGGGCAGCAGCGCCTTCGTGAACCCGGCGAAGGCCTGCCCCCGGTGATCGACCATGGGGCGGTGCATGGCCCGTTGCACCCGCTCGGGAATGTTGGTGGGACCGGGAATCTGAACAAACGTCCTGCCCGTCATGCTGACCTCGGTGATGATGGTTGCCGTCTCGTGGAATGCGGAGATTGGCGAATCCGCCGCCGCGTTGCGCAGCGGTGCGGATTCAAGAAAGCCGCGCCCATGCCGATAGCGGAACAGGAACCTTCCTGTTCAAGCATGGGTGGACGATGAAGCGCTGGATAGCCTGCGCAGTGGGATGTGCCGTGGTGGTCGCCGG
>Ga0326597_10000319_pt1 | contig 90778 bp, 67 predicted proteins | sample RVTome_12_FD_203789 | JGI IMG/M metagenome (GOLD analysis project Ga0326597, IMG submission 203789) | Soil microbial communities from uranium-contaminated site in the Upper Colorado River Basin, Wyoming, United States - RVT100D185 | ecosystem: Environmental > Terrestrial > Soil > Contaminated >...
CCGGTCCTATCAGCAACCTGCTGTTGGCGGGGCTGGCGTCGCTGCTGCTGCACGCGCAGGCCGGCTTGCCGGGCGCGGCGGGCGGCACGACGGCGTGGGCGCTCCGGCTGACGCTTCAGGTGAACGTGCTGCTGGCGCTGTTCAACCTGGTGCCGATCCCGCCGCTCGACGGGGGCAACGTGGTCGGCGGCCTGCTGCCGCCGCGCCTCGCGGACCGCTATGACGGGCTGATTCGGCCGTACGGGTTCCTGGTGCTCTACGCCCTGTTGTTCACCGGCGCGCTGAACACCCTCGTGTTCTCGCCGGCGTTCAGAATCTCGAGGATGCTGCTGCCGTGAAACCGCGAGTCGTGTCCGGGCTACGCCCGACGGGAAAGGTGCACCTGGGGCACCTGGCGGGCGCGCTGCGCAACTGGGCGTCGCTCCAGGACGAGTACGAGTGCTTCTACTTCATCGCCGACTGGCACGCGCTGACGAGCGACTACGCCGACACGAGCGGCCTGACGGATTACGCCTACGACAACATCGTGGACTGGGTCGCGGCCGGCCTCGATCCCGAGCGGTCCACGATCTTCGTCCAGTCGCTGGTCCCGGAGCACGCCGAGCTGTACCTGCTGCTGTCGATGGTCGTGCCGACGCCCTGGCTCGAGCGGGTGCCGACCTACAAAGAACAGATCGAGCAGCTCGCGAGCAAGGACCTGTCGACGATCGGGTTCCTCGGGTATCCGCTGCTCCAGACCGCGGACGTCATCATGTACAACGCCCACTACGTGCCGGTCGGCGAAGACCAGGTGCCGCACCTCGAGCTGAGCCGCGAGGTGGTGCGGCGTTTCCACAACTTCTACGGCGAGCTGTTCGTCGAGCCTCAGCCGCTGCTCACAAAATTCCCTCGCCTGCCCGGCCTCGACAACCGGAAGATGAGCAAGAGCTACGGCAACAGCATCGACCTGTCGGACGATGCCGAGACGGTGCGGAAGAAGGTCATGCAGATGTACACGGACCCGAAGCGGATCCGGGCCGACATTCCCGGGACCGTGGAGGGCAACCCCGTCTTCATGTACCATGACGCGTTCAATCCGGACGCGGCCGGAGTCGAGGACCTGAAAGCGCGGTATCGGGCGGGCAGGGTCGGCGACGTCGAGGTCAAGCAGAAGCTCGTCGCCGCCATCAACGCCATGCTCGACCCTATCCGCGAGCGGCGGGCGGAGCTCGTGGCGCGGCCGGAACGGGTCCGCGAGATCGCGCACGAAGGCTCGACGCGGGCGCGGGCCGTCGCGCAGGCGACGATGAAGCGGGTCCGCGCGGCGGTGAAGTTGGAATATAGATAGGCTCTAGGCTCTGGGCTCTAGGCTCTGGCCAACGCCCAGAGCCCAACGCCCCAAGCCGTCACGATTCTATGTCCGATCCCCAGGAATTCGAATCGATCCTCGAGGCGTACCCGGTCAAGCTCGAGATGTTCGAGGGGCCGCTCGACCTGCTCCTCCACCTCATCAAGAAACACGAGGTGAGCATCTACGACATTCCGATCACGCTCATCACGAAGCAGTACCTCGACTACCTCGAGCTCATGCAGGAGCTGGACCTCGACGTGGCGGGGGAGTTCCTCGTGATGGCGGCGACGCTCATCCACATCAAGTCGCGGATGCTGCTGCCCCGGCCCGACCCGACGCAGGAGGACCCCGAGGAGGATCCGCGCGACGCGCTCGTACGCCGGCTGCTGGAGCACCAGAAGTACAAGGCTGCGGCGGAGCTGCTCCACGAGCGCGAGACACTCCGCAGCGCGCAGTGGATGCGGCCGGACAAGCTGGTCGCCGACATCGCCGGCGAAGCGCCCGAGCCCGAGATCGAAGTCGATCTCTTCAGTCTCATCGCGGCGTTCCGGAACGTGCTCCAGCGCCTGAAGCAGCGGCCGCAGATTCCGCTCCCGAGCGAGTACATCTCGATCGAGTCGCGGATCGCGGCGCTGTTCGCGCGGCTCTCCGAGACCGAAGCCTGCGGGTTCGAGGAGCTCTTCGACGACGTGAGCACGCGGCCGGGCCTCATCGTGACGTTCCTGGCGCTGCTCGAGATGATTCGCCTGAAGCTGGTGCGGGTGTTCCAGTCGGGCTCGTTCGGCCCGCTCCGGATCTACAGGCGCGCCCGACCGGCCGACGCGCCGCGGCCGCTGCTCGACCCGGAGACCCCATCGGGACAGTCCTGAGGACCGCCCAGAGCCCAAAGGCCAGAGCCCAAAGCCGGCCAACTTGCCTATGTCAGACGACCTCAAGCCCATCATCGAAGCGCTGATCTTCGCCTCGCCCGAGCCGATCACGCCCAAGGTCCTCTTCAAGCTGCTCGCCAGCGAGCCGACGGAGGACGTCGAAGCGGCCCTGGCCGCGCTCAAGGCCGACTACGCGCGGCCGGGCGGCCTGCAGATGGTCGAGGTGGCGGGTGGCTACCAGATCGTCACGCGTCCCGAGCTCAACGAGTGGGTGCGGCGGCTCTTCCACGAGCGGACGACCCAGAAGTTGTCGGTGGCGGCGCTGGAGACGCTCGCGGTCATCGCTTACAAGCAGCCCGTGACGGCGCCCGAGGTTGCCGAGATCCGCGGCGTGAACACGGCCGGCGTGCTCGGCACCCTCCTCGAGCGGCGGCTGATCAAGGTCGTGGGGCGCAAGCCGGTCGTCGGGCGGCCGTTCATGTACGCCACGACGCGCGAGTTCCTCGATCGCTTCGGCCTCAACGACATCAACGACCTGCCGAAGATCGAGGACATGGCCGAGGTGCTCGGCTTCGAGCCGCCCACGGGCCTCGCCGGCGCGCCGGAAGCGCCGACGCCGTTGCCCTTCGACGACGAGCCCGAGGGGACGGGGAAGCGTGTGCAAAAAGCCGGCGTGGCGCCCGGCGACGCGGCGCCGGACGAGACGGTGCACTGAACAAAAGGCCTCAGGCCTCGGGCCTCAGGCTTCCTTCAGGCGTGACGGGCCTGTAGCCTGCAGCCTGTCGCCTGGAGCCGGCTGTCACGTCAAGAACCGCCGAAGGCGGTTTAACACAGGCCTGAAGGCCTGTGCCACAGGCAACCGCTGTGGCCCAGGTCTTCAGACCTGGGCTCTGCGGCGTGACGAAATGTAGAAACTCCAAGAACCGCCGAAGGCGGTTTGTCCATGCAGATCCGCCTCCAGAAGATCCTCTCCGCCGCCGGCGTCGCCTCGCGGCGCGCGGCCGAGAGGCTCATTGTCGAGGGCCGGGTCAGCGTCAACGGCGAAACGGTCCGCGAGCTGGGCACCAAGGCCGATCCGGGGGCGGACGACATCCGGGTGGATGGCCGGCGCGTGACGATCGCGGCGAAGCGCCGGTACCTGCTGCTCAACAAGCCGCGCGGCTACGTGTGCACGCGATCGGATCCGGAGGGGCGGCCGACGATCCTGGACCTGCTCGGTCCGATTGCGGCACGCGAGTATCTCTACCCGGTCGGCCGGCTCGACTACGACTCCGAGGGGCTGCTGCTCGTCACCAACGACGGCGATCTGGCGGCGCGGCTCACGCACCCCCGCCACGGCGTCGAGCGCGAGTACGAGGCGCGGGTGCGGGGCGTGCCCGGGGCCCCGACGCTCGCGCGGCTCGCCCAGGGCGTCCGGATCGAGGGGCGTCGGACGGCGCCGGCCGACGTGTCGCTCTTGCGCACGCTGGCCGGCCGCGACCAGGCCCTGCTCTCGGTGGTGGTGCGCGAGGGCCGCAACCGACAGGTGCGCCGGATGTGCGAGGCGGTCGGCCACCCGGTGGTGGGCCTGCGCCGCGTCCGGATCGGCCCGCTGGCCGATCCGACGCTCCGGTCGGGCGAAGTGCGCGAGCTCACAGCGAGGGAAGTCGAGGCGCTGCGGCGGTCTGCGCGGCGCGTGACGCCGGCTGGCACGGCGAAAGGTGCGGTTGCGCGCTAGCCTCCACCCCACAGATCGGGCGCTTGTTGGGCCGAAGCCCTGTTGGGCCGAAGCCCTTGACACGCGCGGGCAGGAAAGGTAGATAGGGCCCATCCGGATTCCCCTGTCGTGATCTCGCGCGGCATCTGGTATCTTTATCGACGATCCAATCCGGAGTCGTAAGAAGTCTTCGGGTCTCCGCCTCGGCCCGATCGGGGGTCGAGGTGAGGGACCGGGGAGGATGGCTTATGAGGTCGTTCGTGAACGCCAGATCTGTCGTCATGCTCCTGTTCCTGCTGGCCCTGAGCGGGCTCGTGTGGACCACGCCGGCGCTCGCCCAGTCGGGCACGGCGACGCTGAGCGGCCGCATCACCGACCCGCAGGGGCTGGCCCTGCCCGGCGTCACCGTCACCCTGACGAATGTGGCGACGTCGGACTCGCGCACGGTGGTGACCAATGAATCCGGCCGGTATCGGATGACGGCGCTGTCGCCGGGGCACTACACCCTGGTGCTGGAGCTGAGCGGGTTCCGCCCCGTGCGGTACGAGAACCTCGAGCTCCGCGTGGACACCGAGGCCAGGCAGGACGCGCAGCTCGAAATCGGGGGGGTGGCCGAGACGGTGACCGTCCAGGCCGAGTCGCCCCTCATCAACACGACCGACGCGAGCGTCGGCAACACGATGGGTCAGGAGACGATCCGGAACCTGCCGATCGAGGCGCGCAACGTCGTCCAGCTGCTCAGCCTGCAACCGGGCGCCGTGTTCATTCCCACCACCAACGCGAACACGACCGACCCGCGCTACGGCGCGGTGGCGGGCGCCCGCTCCGACCAGCAGAACGTGACGCTCGACGGCATCGACGTGAACGACCCGCAGCTGCAGGCGGCGTTCACCTCGGCCGTGCGGGTGACGCAGGAGGCGCTCCAGGAGTTCCGCGTCTCGACGAGCAACTACAGCGCGGACCAGGGCCGGTCGAGCGGCCCGCAGGTCTCGCTGGTCACGAGGAGTGGCACGAACACCTACGACGGGTCGGCGTACTATTTCCTGCGCCGGACCCAGACCTCCAGCAACGAGTACTTCCTGAAGCTGGCCCAGCTCGGCTCGGGCGAGGAGAACCAGGCGCCCCTGCTCGACAAGGACATCTTCGGCGGCGCGATCGGCGGGCCGATCCGCCGCGACAAGTTCTTCTTCTTCGGCAACTACGAGTACCTGAGGGAGCAGAGCGAGACGCCGGTCGTGCGCGGGGTGCCGTCGGGGTCGTTCCGGGACGGCGTGCTGATGTACCGGTGCGCCGACGCCGGGTCGTGCCCGGGCGGCAGCGTCCAGGGCTTCAGCCAGTCGCACAGCGTGCCGGCGGGCTGGTACGGGCTCTCGCCCGCGGAGGTCGCGGCGATCGATCCGCTCGGGATCGGGCCGAGCCGGGCGGCGTCGGAGTACTTCAAGCAGTACCCGCTGCCGAACGAGCCGGGCCTCGACGGCCACAACATCATGGACTTCCGGTTCGCGGCGCCGATCGAGAACACGTTCAACACGTTCATCGGCCGGCTGGACTTCAAGCCCACCGGGAACCAGAGCTTCTTCGGCCGCCTGAACTACCAGGACGACACGATCAACCGGGCGCCGCAGTTCCCCGGGCAGGATCCGGCCAGCCAGACGGTCTTCAACAACTTCGCCTACGCGGTGGGCTGGGACAGAGTGATCGGCACCAACCTGATGAACAGCTTCCGGTACGGCCTGACCCGGATCGACACCGGGACGATCGGCAAGCTCAACGCCAACTACACGACGTTCCGGTTCATCGACTCGTTCGACCCGCTGACCTCCACGTCGACGCGCGAGACGCCCACGCACAACTTCGTGAACGACGTGTCGTGGCTGAAGGGCGATCACACGATCAAGTTCGGGACGAACCTGCGCTTCACGCGGATCCCGAGCACGCGCAACAGCGGGTCGTTCCTCAGCGCGACGGTCAACCCGTCGTGGGTGTCGGGCGTCGGGCGGACCTACATGCCGGGCCGGCCGGGCTGCACCACGCCGGGCTGCGCCGGGGTGCCGGCGGTCGCGTCCACCTATCAGTCGGGCTACGCCGACGCCTGGCTGAACCTGCTGGCCGTGCTGTCGCAGTCGACGTTACGGGCGAACTACGACACGCAGGGCAACCTGCTGCCGGTGGGCGACCCGATCGGCCGGAAGTACGCGTCCGACGAGTACGAGCTCTACGTCCAGGACAGCTGGCAACTGGCGTCGAACCTCACCGTCACGGCGGGAGTTCGCTACTCGCTGTACTCCCCCCCCTACGAGGTGAACGGCCTCCAGGTGGCGCCGACGCTCAGCATGGGCCAGTGGTTCGCCGACCGGGCGGCGAACGCCGCCGCAGGCATTCCGTCGAACGCGAGCCCGCTCATCGAGTTCGACCTGGCCGGCCCGAAGAACAACCGCAAGGGCTTCTTCGACTGGGACAAGAACAACTTCGCGCCGCGCTTCGCCGTCGCGTGGTCGCCCCGGGCCGAGGGCGGCTTCCTCGGCTGGCTGACCGGCGGGAACAAGATGGTCGTCCGCGGCGGCTACTCGAAGGTCTTCGACCGCATGGGCCAGGGCCTCGCCCTGAACTTCGACTCGGGCTTCGCCTTCGGCATGTCGACGACGATCAGCAGTCCCTTCGGTGATCCGTACGAGCAGAATCCTGCCGTGCGGTTCGTGGACACGAAGACGATGCCGCCGACGATTCCGACGGCGCCGGCCGGGGGGTTCCCGCAGACGCCGCCCATCCGCGCGGGCATCATCACGTCGAGCATCGACGACACCATCACGACGCCGTCGGCCCACATGGTGAACGTCGCGGTGGGCCGGGAGCTGCGGGGTGGCTTCAGCGTCGAGGCGGGCTACGTCGGCCGCTTCGGCCGCGACATGCTCATCCGGCGCGACATCGCGATGCCGCTCAACCTGGTGGATCCCGCCTCGGGGAAGGACTACTTCGGCGCGGCGCAGGAGGTGATCCTGGCGACCCAGGCCGCCGGCATCCCGGCCGGCGCGGCCAACTCCGCCTACACCGTGCTGGCGGCGAACCCGTACTGGGAGAACCTCTTCCCCGACGCGGCGTTCAGCGGCCTCACAGCCACGCAGCAGGTCGCCAAGCGCTTCAACCGGGACGCGCCCGACTACATCACGTCGCTCTGGCTGATGGACCAGTTCTGCTTCCCGGCCTGCAGCAAGTTCGGGCCGTTCGCCTACTTCGCCGAGCAGTACGACTCGCTGGCGGGCCTGAGCTCCATCGGCCGGTCCAACTATCACGCGATGAACATCACGGTGCGCAAGCGCTACAGCCAGGGGTTCCAGTTCGACTTCAACTACACCCTGGCAGAGTCGAAGGACATGGGGTCGAATGCCGAGCGCGGCAGCGCCTTCGGGAACTACGGCGCCGGCGGGTACTCGGGGTTCCTCATCAACTCGTGGGAGCCCGACCTGAACTACGGCCCCTCGGACTTCGACATCCGGCACCAGTTCAACTACAACTGGATCTGGGACCTGCCCTTCGGGCAGGGTCGCGCGGTCGGCTCCGGTGTCGGCAACGCCCTCAACCAGTTCGTCGGCAACTGGTCGGTGTCGGGGCTCGTGCGCTGGACGAGCGGCTTCCCGTTCAGCGTCATCAACTGCCGGTCGTGCTGGCCGACCAACTGGAACCTGCAGGGCAACGCGACCCTGAAGGACCCGAACCGGCTGCCGCCCCTGGGGCTCACGAAGAACGCCGTGGACGGCCGGCCGAGCCCGTTCCTCGACCCGGAGGACGCGCTCAGCTACTTCCGGTTCTCGCTGCCGGGCGAGGCGGGCGACCGCAACAACCTGCGGGGCGACGGCTACGTCACGCTCGACCTGAGCATCGCCAAGTCGTGGTCGCTCTTCGCCGATCAGCGGCTGCGGTTCCGTTGGGACATCTTCAACGTGACCAACACGGTGCGGTTCGACGTGGACGAACTGACGGTGTTCCCGGACCGCTCCGGGTTCGGCCGCTACAACGGCAGCCTCGCCACCTGCGACGCGCAGGCGGGCCGCTGCATGCAGTTCGCGCTGCGGTACGAGTTCTGAGGGAGGACACGCAGGGCTGAAGCCCTGCGCTACGGAAGACACGCAGGGCTGAAGCCCTGCGCTGCAAAGACAAGAGGCCGCGCCCGGCAACGGGCGCGGCCTTTTTTTCTCATACGTTCGCAGGTTGTCGGAGAACCCGTGACCTCATGCACCCGCGAACTGGCGAACCCGCGACCCGACCGGGCCCACCCTACCGCGCAATCGTGAACGCGCGCTCGGTCTGCCCAACGACCGTGCCTTTGTCCGACACCTCCGCCCGGACGATGTAACGGCCGTTGGGGAGCTTGTCGATCGGCAGCACGGCCCGCGCCACCCCGCGGCGCGCGTCGCGACTCGAGACCGCGGCGAGCAGCGTCAGCACCGCCTCCGCGCCGTCGGCGGGCCGCACCGAGATCATCACGTCGGTCTCGCTCAGGGACCGTCCCTCAGCCGGGTACAGCTCCAGGTACGTCAGCACCCGCGGGTCGCCCGTCGTCTCGACAATCGGGTCGAGGGGCGCGTCGGCCCGCGCCGGCACGCGTGCCACCATCAGCTCGCTCGTCGGGAGCGCCGCGTCGGAGATGCCCGCGAGGACGGCGCGCGGGATGCTGCCGGGTCGCCCGTAGCGATCGATGGCCGCCACCTTCAGCGTGTACACCCCGGGCGGGACGACGGCGGCGGTGGCGAACCGCCGCGTCGAGGTTTCCTGGGCCTCGCTCGCGACAATCACACCGCGGCCGTCGAGCAGAACGAACCCGAACAGCACCTCCGGCGGCCCGTCGGTCGGCTCGGTCTCGCCGCCGATCACGACGCGCACCTTCCCCGACCCGGGCTCGTAGTACGAGTAGGTGGCCACGCGCAGCGGCAGCTCGGTTGCGACGCTGGCCGCCCGCAGCAGCTCCACGATTCGCTCCTCGGTGAGCGTCAGCGCCCGCGGCGTGGGCTCGAACCGGAACGCCTCCCGGGCGCGAAGGGTGCCCCCGCCCCGCGTCAGCGAGAGCCGGATGCGGTGGGTCCGGCCGTCCCGATCGGACTCGCCCGGCTCGAACGCCACCAGATAGTAGGCCGACAGCTCGCGGGCGATCCGCCGGAACGGCTCGGGGTCGCTGCCCACGAGGCGAAAGAGGGCGCCCTTGGCTGCGCCGGCGAGGCGCGCCAGGCCGTCGGCCCGGATCTGCGTGTCCTCGAACAGCGTCGGCGACACGCGGTCGTCGCTCGCATCGAACAATGGCGTCTCGAGCTGCAGGACATAGATCGTGACGCGCGCCTCCTGCGCGGCGACGCCGAGCGCGGTCAGGTCCACGAGCTGCGGCTCCGCGATCAGGCCCTCCGACAGCAGGACCATCGTCTTCGGGCCGTCTACCGTCTTCAGCGTCTCGATGAGCCCCATCAGTTCGCTGAGCGACAGGTTCGCGCGCGTTCGGATGTGCTGGGCCACCGCCCGCGCCTCCTGCTCGATCTGGATCGGGCAGGGATCCCGCATGCCTTCCGTTTCGGCGGCGCGGGCCGGGTCCTCGGTGCGCGTCTGCGCCGCCGGCCCGCCGCACTCGCGGCGGATGACCTGTTCGAGCTTCGCCCGGCCGCCGTCGGCGATGGACAGCGCCTCCGCGAGGCCGATGTTGAAGGTGAACTGGACGAATGCCGGATCGGCCTCGCCGGCCATCTGCTCGAGTTGCCGGCGCGCCCGGGCGCGATCCGTGCTGAACTCCAGATCGCCGGCGTAGTTGACCGGCGCGACGGCCACCCGGTCCCACGGCGACAGCGTGTCGAGGAAGCGGCCCGCGGCCCTTAGCGACGCCCGGCCCTCGAGCCGCCGGATGTTGGCCTGGTCGACGGCCACGAGAACCAGCCAGCCGTCGTTCACGAATTCGTTGGAGCTGGCGTCGGTCGGCGCCGCGGCGGCGCGTTCGGCCGAGCGCGTCGAAACTCCGCGGGACACGAACTGTACCGACACGATGCGGCGGGGCTGGCCGTCGACCTCGAGCTGGAAGTCGTTTGGGCCGAGCCCTTCGACCGGCCGGCCCTGGCCGTCGACGACGGTGGCGTCGACCGTGACGAGATCGACGCCGGACCGGAACACGGGCGGTTGCTGGCCGGCCGGTGCTGGCAGCGCCGACGCGATGGTGATGAGCACGGCCGCGAGCCCAGCCTTGCGCATAGCTTCGTCCTTGTGGCTTTCACTGAGCTTATCACGCGCGAAGGCCCGCGTCCGGGCGAGATGCACGGCCCTGCGGCCTCGCCTGCTCGCCTGGCGGCCGTCAGCCGGGCACGTCTATCGTGTCTGGCGACGCGCCCCGACGCGTGCGGTTTCGCACTTCCTTCCGAACGGTCTCTTGCGTGCTGGAACCTTGACAGCGTGCTGGAACCTGTCTGCTGGAACCTGTCTTGACACGCTTCGGCCGGAGGAGTAGATAGGAGGCGTCGGCGCCGTGATTCTGCAACGGTAAGGGTTTCCGTCCCGTTAGCGGCGCAACCGGGCGGGCATGCTGCCGCGGGTTCAGCGGTGGGCCCTTACAGGGGGGGTGCATTCGAAACGGGAGGAGAGCATGGGATCGTTTCATCGGGCGACGTGCGTCATCATCTTCTTGTGTTTATTGGGTGCGGAAGCGCTGGCACCTACCGAGGCGCTGGCCCAGTCGGGAACGGCCGGGGTTCGCGGCAAGGTGACCGACGCGCAGGGGGCGGCGATTCCCGGGGCGACGGTCTCGATTACCAATGCCGCCACCGGGTTTGCGCGCGAGGTGGTCTCGGACAGCACGGGCGACTACTCGTTCGTCTCCATGCCGCCCGGCGAGTACACCCTCAGGGTGTCGCTCGAAGGCTTCCGTACGGCGGTCTTCGACAAGGTCCCGCTGGGGGTGGACACGGTGGCGCGCCAGGACGCGCGGCTCGAGATCGGCGCCATCAGTGAGACCGTCCAAGTCACGGCCGAGACGACGGTCATCAACACGACCGACGCGAGCATGGGCAACGTGATCTCGGGCACGCAGGTGCGGTCGCTGCCGCTCGAAGCGCGCAACGTCGTCGGCCTGCTCTCGCTGCAGCCCGGCGCGGTCTATCTGCCGAACACCGGGAGCCTGGACAATCGGAGCGGCGCGGTCAGCGGTGCGCGTGCGGACCAGGCCAACGTGACGCTCGACGGCGTCGACGTCAACGACCCGTTGTTCAACTCGGCGTATTCGACCGCCCTGCGCACGACGCTCGACTCCTTGCAGGAATTCCGCGTTACCACGAGCAACTACGGCGCCGACACGGGCCGGTCGTCGTCTGCGCAGGTCTCGCTCGTGACGAAGAGCGGCACCAACGTCTACCACGGTTCCGGCTACGACGTGCTCCGCCGCACGGCGACGTCGGCCAACGAGTATTTCAACAAGCTCGCTGGCCTCGAGGTGCCCATGCTCGACAAGAACATCTACGGCGGGTCGTTCGGCGGTGCGCTCATCAAAGACAAGCTGTTCTTCTTCGCCAACTACGAGCGCCTTCGTGAGGACTCTGAGGCCTCCGTGGAGCGGCAGGTGCCGTCGGCCTCGATGCGCGATGGCGTGATGATCTACCGCTGCCGGGATGCGTCGCTGTGCCCCGGGGGCACGGTCCAGGGCTTGTCGGGCAGCCACAACGTACCCGCGGGGTTCTACGGTGCGAGCCCGTCCGAGCTGGCGGGTCTCGATCCGCTCGGGATCGGCCCGAGCACGCTGGCTGCGCAGTACTTCAAGCAGCTCCCGCTGCCGAACGATCCCGGGCTCGATGCCTACAACATCATGGCCTACAAGTTCTCGGCGCCGTACAGCAACACCTTCAACACGAGCATCGCCCGCCTGGACTATCGCCCGGCGAACAACCAGAGCTTCTTCGGCCGCGTCAACGTGCAGCGTGACGCCCTGCTCGGCGTGCCGCAGTTCGATGGCATGGACCTTCCGGCGAACACGACGACCCAGACGAAGAGCTGGGGCACGGCGGTCGGCTGGGATTGGGTGATCGGCTCGAACCTGGTCAACACGTTCCGGTACGGGTTCACCAACCTGATCACCGACCGGATCGGGACGCTCGACGGGCCGCTGACGTACTTCAGGTACGCCAGTGACATCAACGAGGGCTTCTCGAGCAACGGGCGCAGGACGCCGACCAGCAACATCGTCAACGACACGACCTGGATCAAGGGCGAACACACCCTCAAGTTCGGCGCCAATCTCAGGTTCACCCGCATCCCGAGCTACACGGACGCCAATTCATGGAGTTACGGGTATGTGAACCCGTCGTGGGTGTCGGGCGTCGGCCGGACGTACACGCCGGGCCGCACCAGCTGCGATCTGCCGGGTTGCTCCGCGATTCCGGCCGTGGCGAGTGGCTGGAACTGGGCCGACGCGTGGATCACGATGCTGGGCGTCGTCTCCGCGGGCAACGGTCAGTACAACTACGATCGGGACGGCAACATCCTGCCCGCCGGCGAGCCGGCCAGTCGGCGCTACGCGATGAACGAGTACGAGTTCTACGTCCAGGACAGCTGGCAGGTCCGCGACAACCTGACGGTGACCGGCGGCCTCCGCTACGGCCTGGCGTCACCACCCTGGGAGGTGAACGGCCTCCAGGTGGCACCGAGCGAGAGTCTCGGCGAGCGGTTCGAGCAGCGCCGGCAGATGATGGCGGCGGGCATTCCCGAGAACACGCTGGCACCGGTGCAGTTCGTCCTGTCCGGCCCCGCGAACGGGAAGAAGGGCTACTACGACTGGGACAAGAACAACTTCTCGCCCAGGGTCTCGATGGCCTGGACGCCCACCGACAAGATCGTGGTCCGGGGCGGGTACTCGCTCGTCTACGACCGCATCGGTCTGGCGCTGGCCCAGAACTTCGACGCGGTTGGGTCCTTCGGTCTGTCCACGGGCCTGACGAGCGCGTACGGCGGGACCAACGAGGACGATCCGTCGGCGAGATTCCAGGGCATCAACATTCTGCCGCCGTCGGTCCCCGCGGCGCCGCCGGGAGGCTTCCCGCAGACGCCTCCCGACAGCGCGGACATCTACTCGGCCATCGACGACACGCTCACCACGCCGTACGCCCATACCTTCAACGCGGTGGTCGGCTACGAGCTGTCGAGGAACTTCAGCGTCGAGGCGGCGTACGTCGGCCGCCTGGGGCGCGACCTGCTGATGCGGCGCGACCTGTTCATGCCGCTCAACCTGGTCGATACCAAGTCGGGCACCGACTACTACACGGCCACGAGGGATCTGATCTCGCAGCTCGAGAACAACGACTTCGACTTCATGGCCATCGCCCCGATTCCCTACTTCGAGAACCTGTTTCCTGATGCCGCCGGAGGCGGGATGACGGCCACGCAGGCGATGGCGGACTACTTCGCCTACTACTACCCGGACCACACGTCGACGCTGTTCGGCGCCGATCTGTTCTGCGATCCGGCGTGCACGATCTACGGGCCGTACTCTTACTTCAACGCCCAGTTCGCGGCGCTCGCCGCGCAGAGCACCATCGGCCGTGCCGAGTACAACGCGCTGCAGCTCTCGCTCCGCAAGCGCTACAGCGAGGGCTATCAGTTCGACCTGAACTATACGTACGGTATCTCGAAGGACCACGGATCGGCGATCGAGCGCGGCAGCTCGTACACCGAGTTCGACAACGGCGGGTACACGGGCTTCCTGATCAACTCGTGGGACCCCGACCAGCAGTACTCGAACTCCGACTTCGACATTCGCCACCAGGTGAACTTCAACTGGGTCGCCGATTTCCCGTGGGGCCAGGGCCGGAAGTTCGGAACCGACATGCCCACGTGGGCGGACGCGATTGTCGGCGGCTGGAGCGTGGCCGGTGTGACGCGCTGGACGAGCGGGTTGCCGTTCAACGTCATCAACGCGCGCTCGGCCTGGGCCACGAACTGGAACCTGCAGGGCAACGCGGAGCTGAAGGACCCGGGCAAGCTCCCGCCGCTGGGCACGACGAAGGACGTGGTGAACGGCAAGCCCACCCCGTTCAGCGTGTCGCCGGAAGAGGCCCTGAAGTACTTCCGCTTCGACTATCCCGGCGAAGGCGGCATTCGCAACCTGCTGCGCGGTGATGGCTTCTTCACGATCGACGTCAGCCTGGCGAAGTCGTGGCGGATGCCGTGGGGCCCGGATCACCGGTTCTGGTTCCGGTGGGACACCTTCAACGTCACCAATACCCCGCGGTTCGACGTCGGCAACGTGACGATGTATCCCGACCGCACGTCCACGTTCGGCGCCTACAACGGCACCTACGCGACCTGCGACGGCAACGCGGGGCGCTGCATGCAGTTCTCGCTGCGGTACGAATTCTAGGGGCGTACTGCAGAGGACTTCGGGGGGCGGCGGCGTGCGAGGATTTCGGCCAGCACGTCGCTCGCCGGCCTCGCAGAGGAGTCGCGCTCGACCAAGAAATGGCGTCGCGACCGGATCTCGACGCCAGGCCGCCGCACGTCGATGTCGAGCTGGTACGGTCCGCCGTCGCGGTCCGTCTCCTCCGGCTTGAGGCCGAGCAGGTAGTAGCCCGACAGCTCCCGCCTGATGCGGTCGAACGCTTGCCTGGCGCCGGTCACGACCGGGAACACGCGGCCGCGCGCCATGCCCGCAAGCATCTCGAGGCCTTGCAGTCTCAGCACTCGATCCTCGTTGAACGTGGGCGAGATCTGATCCATCGACGCATCGGTGTGCTGCGTGTCCAGGCTGAGCGCGTAGAGTGTCGCGTTGGCGGAGGCCGCGGCCGCGGCGACCTGACGGAACTCGCCGGTCTCGCGCGTGTCCGCGAACAGTCCCTCCGAGAGCAGCACCACGGTCTTCGGGCCGCTCATGAGCGACAGCCGGTCGAGCAGGTTGCGCAGGGCCGTCAGCGACGCGCTCGTCCGCTGCCGCGCCTCACCGTAGACCGGGCGCTCGCCGAGATGATGATGTGGCTGAAGGCCACCGTGGCGGCGGCGACGCCGGACCGGCCGCTCCAGACCCGGCTCAACTCGGCCCAGGGCGTCGAGGACGCGCGCGCCTGGGGCGAAAGAGGCCGGTTCGCCGAGGAGTACAACCCGCGCCCGGTGCGTGAGCCGCGATCCTGACCGGGTCGCCTTCGCGTCCGGTCTCGAGTCATCGCCTCCCCAGCACGTCGCGCCAGAAGGCGACGGCCCGCCAGGCGTCGCCCGGATGGACCTCGGGCGCGACCTCGGCGTGCGTGACGAGCGGCGTCACGAGCGCCCGCACATCCGTCCGGCCGTCCAACCACGCGGCCAGCCGATCGGTTTCGAGCGTGGGTATGACGATGTCGCCGACGCCGTGCAACAGAAAGACCGGCGCGGCGGGCGCAGGTGACCGTTCCGGCGACAGCGCCGGGTCGGCGCCGATGGCCAGCGCGTACGGCAGCAGCCGCGGGCCCGACCCTTCCACGTCTCGCGCGTTCACCCGTCGCATCCACCCGGCCGCGGGTTCCGGGAGCGCCGCCTCCAGCGCACGCGCCCGCGCGAACTCCCGCCGGGCCTCCTCGGCGTCGATCATGGCCAGGCGCGACGCCTCCATGAAGCTGAGCACGGCCTCGCGCAGCGGCTCGACCTGCGCGGGGGGTACGAGCCGGTCCAGCACGTTCAGCAGCACGACCGCCGTGCCGTAGTCGTGGGGACGCTCGCGCGTGCCGTCGGCGAGCTCGCCCGTGCACAGAAAGCGCAGCACCCGCGGCAGATCACCGTGGCCGCCGAACGACAGCACGAACGCCAGGCGATCCCGCACGGCGGGCCGGCCGGCGGCCACGATGGCGAGCCCCCCGGCGAAGCTGACGCCGACGAGCCCCGGCCGCCCGCCGCCGGTGAGCGCCGGCTGGTCAGCGAGCCAGCCCGCAGCGTCCTCGATGCGGTCGGTGTCCGCGGCGGTCACCCGGAACGCGACGAGATCGTCCGGCGCGACGGTCACGATCGGCACGCCCGAGCCGGCCAGCGCGCGCGCGAACTCGATGAGGCGCGGCTCGTCGAGGCCGGTGGGATTGATGCCCGGCACGAGCAGCGTCGCCGCATGGATCGCCGGATCCGGCGCGTACACGCGGCCGGGCATCGGGCCATGACGCGTCGGGATGGCGACGTCGCGCTCGACGATGGCCGACCGGCCCGCGAGCGCCGCGAGGCGACCCGGCCAGCCGCCGGCGTCGGTGGCGCGGGCGATCAGAATCGCCGCTCGCACGTACGGCCGCGCCACGAGCGTCGTGGCGACGGCGAAGACCAGCGCCCCCAGCGCGGCGAGATAGCGTTGTCGACCGCGGCGCATCTCAGGACCCGTCCGGGAATAACTGCGCCATTCTGGACGCCGATGCATCCCGCCGGGCTTCGTTGCTCGTCGCTTGCATACGCCAGGTATGCGCGCTCCTCGCGTCTCGTCGGGCGGGCGCCTCGACGCCCAGAATGGCACACTTATGCCCGGACGGGTCCTGAGGAGATAATAAGGGGTTCATGACTGCGACGAAGCTCATCATCGCGATCGACGGACCCTCGGGGGCAGGGAAGGGCACGGTGGCCCGAGCGGTCGCGGCCCGTCTCGAGTACCGGCACGTGGACACCGGCGCCATGTACCGGGCCGTGGCGTGGAAGGCGCGGCACGATGGCCTGGACCTGGACGACGAGCCGGCGGTGACGGCGCTGGCGACGCTCGCGGCGTTCGACCTTGACGGCGACCGCGTCCGGATCGACGGCCACGACGTGACCGAGGCCATTCGGACGCCGGACATGGACCAGGGCGCGACGCGCGTGGCCCGTCAGCCCGCGGTGCGCGACGTGCTCGTGCGCCGCCAGCGCGACATGGGGCAGGGCGGCGGCATCGTCATGGAGGGGCGCGACATCGGCACGGTCGTGTTTCCGCGCGCCGACGTGAAGGTCTACCTGGATGCGTCGCCCGACGAGCGGGCCCGACGCCGCGCCGCCGACCCGGCGCATGCCAGCAGCCGTACCGGCCGTGTCAGCGACGTCGCCTCGGCGCTCGCGGCGCGCGATCAGATCGATCGCACGCGCAAGGCCTCGCCGCTGATGGTCGCCGAGGACGCCGTGCAGATCGACACCACGGGCGTCGCGATTGACGAAGTCGTGGCGCGCGTGCTCGCGGTGGTGGAGCAGACGCGCAGGGAGCGGGCGCCGTAAGCCTGACGCCGTCAGCCCCGGCTTTACTTCTTGTCCTTCAGCCGATCGCGCCGGTAGTTCTCCGCCGAGGCGGGGTTGCGTTCCCAGCGGTGGCGGTCGCGCCCGGCTTCCTTCTCACCGAGCTTCAGCTCCTCGTTGTCCTCGTAGTGGATCCCGAGCGCCTTGCCGTTTTCGTCCACTCCGGCCTGGTCGGGTGTGGGGTTCTCGCCCCCGGGCGCCTCGTTGCCAGACGAGTAGGCGCCCTGCCAGTCGGCGTCCAGGTCGCCGCCGGTCATCGTGGGACCGGTTTCGGTGTGCTCCAGCAGTTTCTCGACCAGCTCGTCCCGGCCGGTCAGGGCCGCGCCGGCGTAGCGGCTCTCGTCGGTTCTCTGCGTGGCCCGGGCCGGGCTCGGCTTCTCGGCCAGCGTCCGGCGTTCGCGCAGGAGGCCGACGGGTACCCTCGGCTTCGCGGCGGCGCGCGGCGCGCGGGCCCTCGGGGCCGCCTTCTTCCTGGCAGTGCGCGTCGCCGCGCGCGCGGCCGGCGTGCGGGTTCGCTTCGGGGCGGCCTTCTTCCGGGTCCGGGCCCGCGCCGCGGACTTTCTGGCAATCGCCCGAGTCTTGCGGCCTTTGCGAACGGCCTTGGCGCGCCGGCCGGCCGGTCTGCGGGCGGTGGTCTTGCGAACGGCCTTGCGACGGGCAGGCTTGCGCCCCTTGGATCGGGCGCGGGTCTTCCGGGCTTTGGCTTTCTTGGCCATGGGTGGGTGTCCTTTCGTCGGGCGCGGGTGTCCGCCTTGACCCAGTTTCGATAAGTTGCGTATAATCTAATGCTTATCGGCTTTCGCCGACAGGCAATCTCCAGCCCGCCGGAGCTGTGATCCCGGCAAATGCCAGACCGAGGAGGACCCGCACAGCATGCCGAAAGTAGAAGAAATTCCGAACGGTCAATCCAGCCAAGGAGGTGACGCGCGCGCCGGCCGGGTGTCGGGTTTCCCTCGCCACGACGATGACCAGCTCGACCCGCAGGAGCACGCCCGCCTGCTGGATCTCTACGATAGCAGCTTCCGCAACATCGCGGAAGGTGAAGTCGTCAAGGGGACAGTGCTCAAGGTCACCGACACCGAGGTCGTCGTCGACGTCGGCTACAAGTCCGAGGGGCTCATCGCGATCCACGAGTTCCTCGATGAGAACGGCCAGGTCACGGTGCACGCTGGCGACCTCGTGGACGTGCTGCTCGAGCGCACCGAAGACCGCGAAGGCTACGTCGTCCTCTCGCGCGAAAAAGCGGAGAAGATGAAGATCTGGGACGAGGTCGAGAAGGCCTACGCCGATCGCAAGGTGGTCATCGGCCGGGTGATCGAGCGGATCAAGGGGGGCCTGGCCGTGGACATCGGCGTCCGGGCGTTCCTGCCCGGGTCGCAGATCGACGTCCGGCCGGTCCGTAACCTCGACGCGATGCGCGGGCAGGAGCTCCGCATGCGCGTCATCAAGGTGAACAAGAAGCGCGGCAACATCGTGCTGTCGCGCAAGGTGCTCCTCGAAGAGGAGAACGCGGAGAAGAAGAAGCAGACGCTCGATTCACTGGCCGAGGGGAAGGTGCTGCGCGGCGTGGTGAAGAACCTCACCGACTACGGCGCGTTCATCGACCTGGGTGGCATCGACGGCCTGTTGCACATCACCGACATGTCGTGGGGCCGCGTGTCGCACCCGTCGGAGCTGTTCAAGGTCAACGACGAGGTGGACGTGATCGTGCTGAAGTACGATCCGACGACCGAGCGCGTCTCGCTGGGCCACAAGCAGCTGATGCAGGATCCGTGGAACGACGTGGCCGAGCGGTACCCGGTCGGCGCGCGCGTCCAGGGGAAGGTGGTCAGCCTGACGGACTACGGCGCGTTCATCGAGCTCGAGCCGGGCGTCGAGGGGCTCATCCACGTCTCCGAGATGTCCTGGAGCAAGCGCGTCAAGCATCCCTCGAAGATCCTGAACCAGGGGGACACGGTCGAGGCGATGGTGCTCGGCGTGGATGCCGGGGCACGGCGGATCTCGCTCGGCTTGAAGCAGGTCGAAGCGAATCCGTGGCTCGAGCTGGCCGAGAAGTACCCGGTGGGCTCGACCATCACCGGCAAGGTGCGCAACCTCACCGAGTTCGGCGGCTTCGTCGAGGTCGAGGAGGGGATCGACGGGCTGATCCACATCTCCGACATGTCGTGGAGCAAGCGCCTGAAGCACCCCTCGGAGATGCTGAAGAAGGGAGACACGGTCGAGGCGATGGTGCTCAACATCGACGCCGACAACCAGCGGCTGTCGCTCGGCCTCAAGCAGCTGCAGACCGACATTTGGGACGAGTTCTTCTCCCAGAACAAGGTGGGCGACACCGTGGAAGGCAAGGTGGTGCGCCTGACGAACTTCGGCGCGTTCGTGGAGCTGGCCGAGGGCATCGAGGGTCTGATTCACGTCTCCGAATTCGACGATCGGGAGGGCGGCGACAAGCTCGAGCTGAAGGTCGACGAGAGCTATCAGATGAAGATCATCAAGCTCATCCCGACCGAGCGGAAGATCGGGCTCAGCATTCGCGCGCTCAAGTCGGACGACTATGCTTCGGACTGGGATTCCTACTCCGAGACGACCAGCCGGCCCGAAGTGACGCTGGGCGATCACTTCAAGTTCAACCAGTAGCCGGCGCGGTCGACGTTCGAGGGCCGGGGCGGGACGCGCGGCGTCCCGCTTTCGGTGCGCCGGGAACACCTGCCGGGCAGCAGGGGGTAGCATGACCAAGGCGGAGCTCGTCGAAGAAGTCTCACGCGTGTCCGACCTCACGAAGAAGCACTCCGAGGTCATCGTCGATACCGTCTTCAAGAGCATCATCGACGCGCTGCACAAGGGAGAGAAGATCGAGCTCCGGGGGTTCGGGAGCTTCCGGCTGCGGCGGCGCGAGCCGCGCAAGGGCCGCAACCCGAAGACCGGGGATCGCGTCGACGTGCCGCCGAAGAAGGTCCCGTACTTCAAGCCGGGCAAGGAGCTCAAGGAGCTGATCAACCGCGAGACGGCGCCCGAGGAGCCGCCCATGACGCCCATCCCGCCGACGGCCGAGCCCGGCGCCCCGCATTACTGATGTTGACCCGGGGCCGGGTCCGCTTATCCGGCTCAGCCTGGTCTGGACGACGTGGTGGAACGCCTCTGGTCCCCCTGGAGACTGGCCTACGTGACGGCGAGCGACCGAGAGCAGGGGTGCGTGTTCTGCGACGCGCGCGACGCGCACGATGATCCGCAGTCACTGGTCCTTTACCGCGGCACGACCTGTTTCGTCCTGCTCAATCTCTTCCCCTACAACAACGGGCACCTGATGATCGTGCCGAACCGGCACATCCCCAGCCTGGCGTCGGCGTCGGTCGAGGAGCTCAACGAGCTGATCGAGCTCACCAGGCGGGCCGAGATCGCGCTGACCGACACGTACGCGCCGCACGGGCTCAACATGGGCATCAATCTCGGCCGGCCCGCCGGCGCGGGCATCATCGACCACGTGCACCAGCACGTCGTCCCGCGCTGGAACGGCGACACGAACTTCATGACGGTCGTCGGAGAGGCGCGCGTGCTGCCGGAGGATCTGGCGCAGACCGCCGCGCGGCTGCGGCCGGTCTTCGAGAAGCTGGCCGGACACTAGTGGATCTCGATCTGAGTCCGGACGCGCGTGCGTTCCTCGAGCGCGTCGAGCGGTTCGCGCGCGAGCGCGTCGCGCCGGCGGCGGCGGCCATCGACGATTCGGCGACGTTTCCGCGCGAGCTGGTGGCCGAGTCGGCGGCGCTCGGGCTGATGGGCGTGACCCTGCCGGCCGCGTACGGCGGCGCGGGCCAGGACTACGTGACCTACGCCCTCGCCGTCGAGGCGGTGGCGCGCGCGAGCGCAACGCTCGGCGTCATTCTCGCCGTGAACAACTCGCTCGTCGCGGAGCCGATCCTCGAATTCGGCTCCGACGACCAGAAGCAGGCGTGGCTGCCCGCGCTCGCCTCCGGGCGGGTCATCGGGGCGTTCGCGCTGTCCGAGGCGCACGCCGGGTCCGACGCCGCGCACCAGAACACCACCGCCCGGCTGGACGACACGGGCTACGTCCTCCGCGGCACGAAGGTCTGGGTGTCGAGCGCCGAAGCGTGCGATGTGGTGCTCGCGTTCGCGGCGACCGCGCCGGCGTCGGACGCGCGGGCGATCGGCGCGTTCCTCATACCGGCCGACGCGGCAGGGCTCGAGCGAGGGCCCGTCCTGGACTCGCTCGGCGTGCGCGGCCTGGGCTGTCAGGATCTGACCTTCGACGACGTCCGGGTGGATGCCGGCGGCCTGCTCGGCACGCCGGGGCACGGCTTTCGGATCGCCATGTGGGCGCTCGAGGGCTGCCGGATCGCCATCGCCGCCCAGGCGCTCGGCATCGGCCAGGCCGCGCTCGACGAGGCGCTGGCCCACGCCCGGACGCGCGAGCAGTTCGGCCAGCCCATCGCGAACTTCCAGGCCATCCAGTTCATGCTCGCCGACATCGCCACCGAGCTCGAAGCGGCGCGCATGCTCACGCTCAAGGCGGCCGACGCGAAAACGCGCCAGCCGCGCGTGCTGCTCGAGGCGTCGATGGCCAAGCTCGAGGCCTCCGAGGCCGCGCACCGCGCTGCCGACAGGGCGCTGCAGATTCTCGGCGCGGCCGGCTACGAGCGTGGCAACACCGCCGAACGCCTCTTCCGTGACGCCCGCGTCACCGAGATCTACCCGGGCACGTCCGAGGTGCAGCGGATGGTGATCGCGGAGATGATCCTGGGGAAGCGCTAGGCTTGTCGAAAGGCGCAAGGCCGGCAGCCGTGGTCACGACTCGAGGCCTGAGCACCCGTGGGCTGGGCTCGGACAGGACCAGTTATGAAACCGCTTTAGCGTAATCGGGTCCGCCGGATGGCCTCGACGGTGACCGTGGCGCGCCAGTCGACGAGCTGGCGCGCGATCTCGAGGGTCTTGTCGAGCGGCGCGAGCGGCACGCCGTTGATGCTGAACGTGCCCGCCGCCACCCGTGCCTTCATGCGCACGAGCTCGGGATCCACGAGCATCATCTGCACTGTGATCCCGTAGTCGTCGTGGTGGCCTTCGTCCACTTCCTTGATGCCCTGACGCTCGACCCACGCGCTGACGCCGGGGTAGTCGTAGTAGTCGGGGATGAAGTGGATGGCGGTCTTCGACCCGGCCCAGCGCGCCGCCAGCTTCCCGGCCACGGCCTTCATCCCGGCCTGGTTGCCGCCGCTGTCACCGATCAGGATGATGTGCTCGAAGCCGTGCGTCTTCAGGCTCGACGCGATGTCGGTCAGAAGCGCTTCGAAGGTCGGCTGCGTGACGGTAATCGTGCTCGGGTACCGCATGTGCCCGGTCGGCGGATCGATGTCGCCCTCGGGAACGAACCCCACGATCGGTGCCACCAGGGCGTTGCCGAGCTTCCGCGCGATGGCGTCGGTCGTCGCGCGGAGGATGTAGTTGTGCTTGCCCGCCGCGAGGTACGGGCCGTTCATCTCGACGCCGCCCGTCGCGACGATCGCCGTCGTCTTGCCGGCGCGCATGGCGTCGCGAACCTCGAGCCACGTCATCTCTTCGATGAAGACCGTGTCGCGCGCGGCGATCGGCCGCGGCATGTCCGGGTCGGGCGAAGCCGCCTGCGGGGAGGAGCCGGGGCGTGGGGGCGCCTGAGACAGCGAGATCAGCAGAGCGAGCAAGGTCAGGAGCGTCATGACGCCTCCTCCTATCCCAGCAGGTGCTTGGCGATCGTCACCAGCTGCAGGTTCGACGTGCCCTCGTAGATCTGCCCGATCTTGGCGTCGCGGTAGAGCTTCTCGACCGGGTAGTCCTTGACGAAGCCGTAGCCGCCGAACAGGTTGACGGCGAGCGAGCTGACGCGCTCGGCCACCTCCGACGAGAAGATCTTGCAGACCGCGGCCTCCGTCAGGAACGGCTTGCCGGCGTCGCGCAGCCGGGCGGCGTTGTAGACGGTCAGTCGGGCGGCCTCGAGCTCGACCGCCGCGCGCGCGAGCTGGAATTGCACGCCCTGGAACTCGGCGATCGCCTTGCCGAACTGCTTGCGCTCCTTCGTGTACTTGACGGCGTGGTCCAGCGCGCCGCGGGCCAGGCCGATCATCTGCGCGCCGATGCCGATGCGTCCCTCGTTGAGCGTCTCGATCGCGACTTTGTAGCCCTTGCCGACCTCGCCGAGGACGTTCGCGCGGGGCACCTTGCAGCCGTCGAGCAGCAGCTCGCACGTGCTCGAGGCGCGGATGCCGAGCTTGTCCTCTTTCTTGCCGACGCCGAAGCCCTCGAAGCCGCGCTCGATCATGAACGCGGTGATGCCGCGGTAGCCGGCCTCTGGATTGACGGTGGCGAACACGAAAAAGACGTCGGCCTCGTTCGCGTTGGTGATCCAGAGCTTGCGCCCCTCGAGGACGAAGTGGTCGCCCTTGTCGTGGGCGCGCGTGGCGAGCGCGAAGGCGTCCGAGCCCGAACCGGCCTCCGACAGCGCGTACGCGGCGACCGAGCGGGACGCCAGCGCGGGCAGATAGCGTCGCTTGAGGTCGTCGCTGCCCCAGCGGAGCAGCGCGTTGATGCAGAGCGTGTTCTGGACGTCCACCAGCACGCCGATCGACGGGTCCACCGCCGACAGCTCCTCGACCGCCAGCACGGCGTGGAAGAACCGTCCGCCGCCGCCACCGTAGGTCTCGGGGATCTCGATGCCCATCACGCCCAGGTCGAACAGCTCGTCGATGAGCGGGCGGGGGATCTTGGCGTGTTCGTCCATCTCGCGCACGTGCGGGCGGATGCGCTCGTCGGCGAACTGCCTGACCGAGTCGCGCAGCAGGGTCTCGTCTTCGGTGAGGGCGGTCAGCGGCGGGATGCGTTCGGCTTGCTGTTCGGTCACGGCATCACCTGTCTTCGAGGTCACCGAGGCCCCGGGGGCCGCGCGGCGGGACGGCGACGACCCGGCCGAGGAACCGGGAAATGTTATCATTAAGGCGAGCCAACGCCCCCCTGTCGGCGCAAGTCGCGTGTCCGCGCCAGTCCGGTCCTCGACTTATGTTCCGATCGATGCGCGCCGCCGCCGTTCTCGCCGCCGTCCTGTCGTTCTCGGTCTCGGGCGCCGAGGCGCCGCGGGGGCAGACGCCGCCGTCCCAGACGCCCCAGGATCCGCCCCAGCCGCAGCCGCTGTTTCGCACCGGCATCAACTTCGTCCGAGTGGACGTGATCGTGACCGACGGCAAAGGCAATCCGGTCGTGGACCTCGACGAAGACGACTTCGAAGTCTACGAGGACGGAACACCGCAGACGGTCGAGTCGTTCAAGCTGATCCAGGTCGGGCCCACACCCGGTCCGGAAGCGGAACCCGCCCGGCCCATTCGCACGCTGTACGACCAGGAGCGCGAGGCGGCCCGCGACGACGTGCGCCTGTTCGTGATCATGTTCGACGACTACCACGTCCGCCGCGGCTCGGCGATGGCGGTCAAGGCGCCGCTCATCCGGTTCGTGCAGCAGCAACTCTCGCCGCTCGACATGGTCGCGATCATGTACCCGCTGACGCCGACCGAGCAGCTGCAGTTCACGCGCGACCACGAGTCGATCGTCTCGGCCATCGAGGCGTTCGAAGGGCGCAAGCACATCTACGATCCGCGCAACAGCTTCGAGGAGCGGTACGCCTACTATCCGGTCGTCACCGTCGAGCGTATCCGGAACGACGTGTCGTTGTCGGCGCTCCGCGGCCTGGTGACGTGGCTCGGCACGCTGCGCGAGGGGCGGAAGTCGGTCATCCTCGTCAGCGAGGGCTACACGAACAACGTGCCGTCGCAGCTCGCCGATCCCGTCGCGGCCATTCCCGGCATGGGCAACCCGATGTCCGGCCGCACGGGCGTCGAGTCGGGCGATCCCCGGGCCGACTCGGCCCGCTTCTTCAACTCGGCCGACATGATGTCGGAGCTGCGCCGCGTGTTCGACGCCGCCAACCGGACGAACACCGCCATCTACTCGCTCGACCCGCGCGGCCTCGCGGTGTTCGCCTTCGACATCAACGAGGGCGTCGGGTTGCAGACCGATAGCGCGACGCTCACCGAGACGCTCGACACCCTGCACGTGCTCGCCGACGAAACCGACGGCCGGGCCATCGTCAACAGCAACGACCTCGATGCCGGGCTGAAGCAGATCGTGCGCGACTCGAGCGCGTACTACCTGCTCGGCTACAACTCGTCGGCCGAGCCGACCGACGGGAAGTTCCACGGGATCAAGGTCCGGGTCAAGCGACCGGGCGTGCAGGTGCGCGCGCGCAAGGGCTACTGGGCCTACACCGAGGAGGACGTGGCACGGGCCACCGCGTCCCCGAAGGAAGGGCCGGCGCCCGACGTCGAGGCGGCGCTCGCGACGCTCGCCGTGCCGCCGCGAGGCCGGGCCGCCCGCACATGGATCGGCACGGCGCGCGGCGAGGACGGGCGGACGCGCGTCACGTTCGTGTGGGAGCCGCTGGCGTCGCGGCCGGGCGACCCGTCCGCTGTCGGCGTCCCGGTCTCGGCCGATCTCATTGCCAGCGGCGCCGGCGGCCAGCTGTACTACCGCGGCACGGTCGCCCCATCCGAGACGGCCGGCGCGTCGCGCGTGGGGCAGCCCGCTGCCGTGACGTTCGACGCCGAGCCGGGCGAACTGCAGATCCGCGCGTCGTTCGCCGGAGCCACCGGCGGTCTCGTCGACTCCGAGCGGCGCTCCGTGCGCGTGCCGGACTTCACCGGGACCGAGGTGATGCTGAGCACGCCGCAGGTGCTGCGCACCCTCACGCCCCGCGACATGCGCGAGCTGAAGGCCAATCCCGACGCGCCGCCGACCGGCGCGCGCGAGTTCAGCCGCCGCGAGCGATTGCTCCTGCGGTTCGAAGCCTACGGGCCGGGCGGCGTGCCGCCGACGGTCGCCGTCAGGCTGCTGAGCCGGCAGGCCCAGCCGATGACCGATCTCCTCGTCGAACCGCCCGCGCGCTCGGGTCGCCTGTACGAGGTCGAGGTGCCCCTCTCGAGCTTCCCGCCCGGCGAGTACCTGATCGAGGTCTCGGCGTCAGGCGCCGAAGGGGAGTCGGTCCGGGAACTGGTAGCCATCAGAATCACCAGCTGACGTCCCGCCACGCGTCCTCCCCGTTGTGGCGCGATTCGTGAAGAGGCCATCGGCCCGGGGGTGGGGACGCCGAGTCCCGGACCGGCCCGACCCGCCGGACGCGCGTGAACAGCCCCATTCCAGCCAGAACGTCGGATGATGCGCCGCCGCGCGGGCAGGCGGCGTCTCGCGTTTGCCCGCCGGATTTCCGGCAGCGTGTGTGATATAGAGGAGTGTTCGCATCGAGGATCGAGGTTCCCGCGGGATGGTCTGATTCATCCGTTCATCAAGCGCAAGGAGGACCCATGGCGGTCGCAGAACTGGAGATCAAGGGCTCGGCCTACGTGAAGGAGGTCATGGCCCAGGTCAAGGCCAAGAACCCGGCTGAGCCGGAATTCCACCAGGCCGTGCTGGAGGTGCTCGAGTCGCTCGATCTCGTGCTCGAGCGCCGGCCCGAGTATCGCAGCGCGCGCATCCTCGAGCGCATCGTCGAGCCGGAGCGCGTGCTGATGTTCCGGGTGCCGTGGCAGGACGATCGCGGCGAGGTGCACGTCAACCGGGGGTTCCGCATCGAGATGAACAGCGCCATCGGACCCTACAAGGGGGGGCTGCGCTTTCACCCGTCGGTCAACCTCGGCATCCTCAAGTTCCTGGCGTTCGAGCAGGTGTTCAAGAACTCGCTGACGACGCTGCCCATGGGCGGCGGCAAGGGCGGGTCGGACTTCGATCCGAAGGGCAAGAGCGACGCGGAGGTGATGCGCTTCTGCCAGAGCTTCATGAGCGAGCTGTTTCGCCACATCGGGCCGAACACGGACGTTCCGGCCGGCGACATCGGCGTGGGCGGCCGTGAGATCGGGTTCCTGTTCGGCCAGTACAAGCGGCTGCGCAACGAGTTCACCGGGGTGCTGACCGGCAAAGGGCTCAACTGGGGCGGCTCGTTGATTCGTCCCGAGGCGACGGGCTACGGCGCGGTCTACTTCGCCCAGGAGATGCTGGCGACCCGGAAGGAGTCGCTCGAGGGCAAGACCTGCCTCGTGTCGGGCAGCGGCAACGTGGCGCAGTACACGATCGAGAAGCTGCTCGACTTCGGCGCCAAACCGGTCACGCTGTCCGACTCGGCCGGCTACATCTACGACGAGGCGGGCATCGATCGCGAGAAGCTGCAGTTCCTCTTCGAGCTGAAGAACGTCCGTCGCGGGCGCATCAAGGAGTTCGCCGACAAGTTCAAGGGGGTCGTCTACATGCCGCTCGATCCGAAGCTGGACTGCAACCCGCTGTGGAACCACAAGGCCGACTGCGCGTTCCCGAGCGCGACGCAGAACGAGGTCAACGGCAAGGACGCCGCCAACCTGCTCAAGAACGGCGTTTACGTGGTGTCGGAAGGCGCCAACATGCCGACGACGATCGACGGCGTGAAGCAGTTCATCGACGCGCGGATCCTGTACGGGCCGGGCAAGGCGGCCAACGCGGGCGGCGTAGCGACCTCGGGCCTCGAGATGTCGCAGAACAGCCTGCGCCTGAGCTGGACGCGGGAGGAAGTGGACGAGCGCCTGCACAACATCATGAAGGCGATCCACAAGGCCTGCTTCGAGACGGCGCAGGAGTTCGGCACGCCGGGCAACTACGTGAACGGCGCCAACATCGCCGGCTTCCTGAAGGTGGCCGACGCGATGATGGACCAGGGTCTGGTGTAGGCCGCGTCCTCCGCCAGCCCTGCTTGCGTCCGCGGGGGCCGGCGGTGCAGCATGACCGGGAGGCCGGGCGGCGCGTCGCGCCGCCCGCCGCCCCGACGTCCGGCGCCGCGATCGCGCCTGGGTCGGGACCGCGGACGCATCCTGCATGGACGACATCCGACCGGACCGCCGCAGCCTCACCTCCGGCAGCCGCCGCCAGGGCTTCCAGGATCTCTCGCCGTATCGCGTCCAGGACATCCTGCTCGTCTCGACCCTGTACGACTCGTTCATCCTGGCCGAGGACGGCCGGCTGGGCGAGGTGATCCTGAACGAGTTCCTCCGGCTCGATATGCGGCAGACGCCCGGGCTGACCCGGGTGTCGACCGGCGCGGAGGCGGTCGACCTGGCACGGCGGGAGGCGCGGCACAACCTGATCATCTCGTCGATGCACGTCGGTGACATGAGCGCCGCCGCGCTGGCGCGCGCGGTGCGGGCGGCGGGGCTGTCGACGCCGGTGATCGCGCTGGCCTACGACGCACGGGAAGTGGCGCTCGCGCCGGCGGCCGAGACCGAAGGGGTCGACCGGCTGTTCCTGTGGCAGGGCGACGCGCGCATCCTGCTCGCCATCGTCATGTACGTCGAGGACCGCATCAACGTCGCGGTGGACACCGGCGAGATGGGGGTCCAGGCGGTTTTGCTGATCGAGGACAGCGTCCGCTTCTACTCGTCGTTCCTGCCGGTCATCTACACCGAGCTGCTGCGCCATTCGCACAGCCTGGCGCCCGAAGGGGTGAACCTCTCGCACAAGCTGATGCGCATCAAGGCACGGCCCAAGATCCTGCTGTGCAGCAGCTACGAGGAGGCCTGGGGGTACTTCGAGACCTACGAGGAGAACATCCTCGGGGTGATCTCGGACATCGAGTTCCCGGTCGGCGGGCGGCTCGATCGGGAGGCGGGCGTGGCGTTCGCGCGCGAGGTGCGGGCGCGGCAGCCCGACGTGCCGATCATGCTCCAGTCGGGCCTGCGGGAGAACGAGGCGCTGGCGCGGTCGGTGAACGCGTCGTTCCTGTTGAAAGGGTCGCCGACGCTGCTGCATCAGCTCCGGCGCTTCATGAGCGACCACTTCGGGTTCGGCGACTTCGTGTTCCGCAGGCCGGGCGGCGAGATCGTCACGCACGCGAAGGACCTGAAATCGCTCGAGGAAATGCTCCACGTCGTGCCCGCCGACAGCATCGCGTATCACGCCAGCCGCAACCACTTTTCGAACTGGCTCAAGGCGCGCACGGAGTTCGAGCTGGCGCACCGACTGCGCCCGCGCAAGGTGTCGGACTTCGCGACGGTGGAGGACCTCCGGACGGATCTGATCACGGCGATCCAGGAATACCGGCGACGTCAGAACCGCGGCACGGTCGCCGATTTCGCGCCCGACGCGTTCGACCCGACGACCGGCTTCTCGCGCATCGGCGGCGGGTCGATCGGCGGCAAGGCGCGCGGCCTGGCGTTCGTGAACTTCCTGCTGGCCGACTACGACTTCGCGCAGCGATTCCCCGGGGTGCACGTCTCGGTGCCGCCGGCGGTCGTCCTCGGCACCGACGTGTTCGACCTGTTCCTCGAGGCCAACAATCTCCGCAACTTCGCCATCGGGTGCGAAGACGACGACGCGTTGCTGCGGGGATTCATGGATGGACGGTTCCCGCCGGAGATCGAGCAGGCGCTGGCGGCGTTCCTCGAGCTGGCGCGTTACCCGCTCGCGGTGCGCTCCTCGAGCCTGCTGGAGGACTCGCAGTACCAGCCGTTCGCCGGGATCTACGAGACGCTGATGCTGCCCAACGTGGATCCCGATCCGTCGGTGCGGCTCGCCCAGCTCATCGAGGCCGTGCGGCGGGTCTACGCCTCCACGTTCGTGCAGCGCTCGAAGACGTACCTCAGCGCGTCGCCCTACCGCCTGGAAGAAGAGAAGATGGCGGTGATCATCCAGAAGGTCGTGGGCGCGCGCCACGGCGATCGGTTCTACCCCGACGTGTCGGGCGTGGCGCGCTCGCACAACTTCTACCCGGCCGGCCCGATGACCGCTTCCGACGGCATCGTCGCCGTGGCGCTCGGCCTCGGCGAGACGGTCGTGGACGGGGAGACCTGCTTCCGGTTCTGCCCGCGCTACCCGCGCCACCTGGTGCACTTCTCGTCGGTCGGCGACGTGCTCAAGAACTCGCAGCGCGGTTTCTACGCGCTGCGGCTCGGCGAGGTGGACGGGGACCTCCGGCACCGGTTCGAGCTGCGGCACTACGGGCTCGAGGCGGCCGAAGCGGACGGCACGCTCGGCTCCGTGGGGTCCACCTACTCGCCGGAGAACGACGCCATCTACGACGGCGTGACGCGCCCGGGCGTGCGGCTCGTGAGCTTCGCGCCGATCCTGAAGCACCAGCTCTTCCCCCTGCCGGAGATCCTGTCGCTGCTGCTCGGGATCGGCGGGGAGGCCACCAACGCACCGGTCGAGATCGAGTTCGCCGTGAACCTGTCGACGCCCCGCGGAACGCCAAGGGAGTTCGGCTTTCTGCAGCTCCGGCCGCTCGCGCTGTCCCGGGAGCTGACCGAGCTCGACCTGGGTACGGTCGATCGGGACAGCGTCATCTGCCAGAGCGCGTCGGTGCTGGGGCACGGCAAGATCGTCGATCTGCACGACGTCGTGGTGGTGGACGTCCACCGGTTCGAGCGGGGGCGCAGCCAGGATGTCGCGGCCGAGGTGGCGCGCCTCAACGCCCTGCTGGTGCGGGCCGGCCGCCCGTACCTGCTCGTCGGCGTGGGGCGCTGGGGCTCGAGCGAGCCGTTCCTCGGGATTCCCGTCACCTGGGATCAGATCGCCGGCGCCCGCGTCATCGTCGAGGCTGGCTTCGAGGACTTCGTCGTCACGCCGTCGCAGGGGACCCACTTCTTCCAGAACCTCAACGCGTCGAGCGTGGGCTACTTCACCGTAAATCCGGAGGCGGGCGAGGGGTTCGTGGACTGGACCTGGCTCGCCGCCCAGCGCGCGGAGGTCGAGCTGACGTTCGTGCGGCACCTGCGGTTCGAACGCCCCGTTGAAGTGAAGATGAACGGGAAGCGGCACGAGGGAGTCATTCTGAAACCTTAAGGGCTCTGGGCTCTGGGCGATAGGCTCTGGCCTTGGCCCCACGCCCAATGCCCACCTTCCAACGCCTAAAGCCTTGCTCTGCTTCTTCGCCTCCGACCTGCACGGCCACGAGGACCGGTATCGCAAGCTGATCGGCGCGGTGGAGGCCGGCCGTCCGGCGGCGGTGTTCCTTGGCGGCGACCTGCTGCCGTCGGCGCTCCTCGGCCGGCCGGGCGCCGGGCGGCGGGGGAGCGACTTCATCAGCGGATTTCTGGGGCGGGAGCTGAGCGGGCTGAGGGAGCGGCTCGGCCCGGCGTACCCGCGCGTGTTCGCGATCCTGGGCAACGACGATCCGCGCGCCGAGGAGGCGGCAGTCCTCGATCTTGCGCGCGCCGGTCTCTGTGAGTACATCCACCAGCGGCAGGTCGCGTTTCGCGCGTGGATGGTCCACGGCTATGCGTGCGTGCCCCCGACACCTTTCCGCCTCAAGGACTGGGAGTGCTACGACGTCTCCCGCTACGTCGATCCCGGCTGCCTGCCGCCGGAGGAGGGGGTTCGCACCGTGCCGGTGGATCGGCGCGCGGTCGTGCAGCGGACCATCGCGGACGACCTGCGCGCGCTCGCGGGGGAGGCGGATCAGGCGGGGGCGATCTGGCTGTTCCACACGCCGCCCTACCAGACGACTTTGGATCGCGCCGCGCTCGACGGCCGTGCCGTGGATCACGCGCCGCTCGACGTGCACGTCGGAAGCGTCGCGGTGCGGCGCTTCATCGAGGCGCGCCAGCCCGCCGTCACGCTGCACGGCCACATTCACGAGTCGGCGCGGCTCTCGGGCGCCTGGCAGGACCGGATCGGACGGACGGTGATGCTCTCGGCGGCGCACGACGGGCCCGAGCTAGCGCTCGTCCGGTTCGACCCTGCCGCTCCCGCCGACGCCTTCCGCGACCTGATCTGACCGGGAGCCGGCCGGCCGCGCGGTCGGGGTCGCGGCGAAGCGCAGGTGCAGCGCCGGCAGCAGGAAGAGATTGAGCGCGGTCGGTCGTCGATCGTGAGGCGGTTACGCGGTTGCGCACGCAGCCAGGCCGATCGTCATGCAGGCGAAGGAGAATCGGCGACGCATGTGAGGGGACCTCTGACTCTGGGCCGGGGGTGCCGGCGATCAATCCACGTCACTGGCGGGCGGATATCCGGGCCGACACTCCCTTTACGGCGGCGACGATCATCCGGTTTACCGCCGCGATTGCCAAACCGTCCTCGTCCCTCGACGGAATCGTGGCGAAGCCGATCGCCGACGCCTTGGGATACTCGCGGAAGATCATCTCGAAGAGCGCGGCCAGCGCCTCGCTCGAGGGACCCCCGGGCACCTTGTTGCCGTGCCCCATCACCTCGCGCGGCTCGAGCACGTCCATGTCGATGTGCACGTAGATCTTGTCGGTGATCCGGCTGAGGCGATCGAGCTGGGCGCGGACGGCGGGCGACAGGCCCCGCAGATCGTCCACGCTCAGCTGCTCGATCGAGGACTCGTCGAGCAGGTGCTGCTCGAGGGGATCCGTCAGCCGGACGCCGCCCATCACCACGTAGCGGTCGGCGAGCGGCGGATCCAGCTTCGCATCGAGCCGCATGCGGGTGAGGCAGCGGCCGGTCGCGACGGCGACCGGCATGCCGCCGAGCGATCCGCTGCGCGTCGTCTCGGGAGTGTTGAAATCGGGATGCGCGTCGAGCCACAGCAGGCCGACGCGAATCGCCTCGGGCGTCGGACCCGAGTGCTGCAGCCCGGCCACGACCCCGGGCATCGACGGGCACGTCGCCAGCAGGCCCACCGTGAAGTAGCCGTCGTGTTCGTTCGCCGCGACGACGTCAGCGAGATGGCCGAGCGCCAGTCCCAGGCGCTTCCAGCCGCCGTATTCCGTCTCCTCGTCCACCGTGAGACCGACCTCGCTGACGCGCACCGTGGCGCCCAGGTCGCGCAGAATCCGCTGGATGCCCCCGTCGGCCATGGTCGTCGGGCCGCGTGACGTGCCGTTCGGCAGGAACGGCTGCTTGACCAGCGAGACCCGGACGCGGCCCTGCTGGTCTGTATATCGCGTCGAGGGGACCTGGCCGGCGGCCGATGCCAGCAGCAGGAGGGAAAGACAGAACAAGGCTGGGACTCTCATGGGTTGGGTCCTCGAACGGGCTCATCTTCTCACACGGGCCAACCCTGAGGCGTCCGGCTACGTCTCATGCTTCGTACCGGTCCCCCTCGCGGAGGAGGCATGTCCGACCTGCGAGACGCGTACCGCGCGCTGCGCGCCGCTCCCATCGTCTCCGGCGTGGCGGTTCTGTCGCTGGCCCTGGGCATCGGCGCCAACACGGCGATCTTCTCGATCCTGAACACCCTCCTCCTGCGCACGCTGCCGGTGCAGGAGCCGGAGCGGCTGGTGATGCTGGCCGGCGGCTCCTGGACGAATCCCATCTGGGAGGAGATCCGGAACCGCGTGTACGGGACACGGGGGCACGAGGCCGCTGATCCGAGAGAGCAGACGAGCGAGGGAGCGGCGCGGAGCGTAGGGGTCCCCGCGAGCGACCGAGCCAGGCGGGGTGCCGGGGTCCCCGCCGATCCAATATTCGACGGCGCCTTCGCCTGGTCCGGCGAGCGGTTCGACCTGGCCGGCGGCGGCCCGACGGAGTTCGTCGACGGAATCTGGGCCAGCGGACGCTTCTTCGACGTTCTGGGGGTCCCCGCGATTCTGGGGCGCACATTCACGGAGGCGGACGATGCGCGCGGCGGGGGACCGGAGGGGCCGGTGGCCGTCATCAGCTACCGCTACTGGCAACGTCGGCTCGGCGGATCGGCCGACGCGATCGGGCGATCGCTGACGCTCGACCGTGTCCCCTTCACGGTCATCGGCGTGACGCCGCCGGGGTTCTTCGGGATCGACGTCGGCAGCGCCTTCGACGTGATCGTCCCCATCGGGGTGGAGCCGCTCCTGCGCGGCAGCGAAAGCTCGCTCGACCGGCGAGGCTACTGGTGGCTGGACGTGATGGCGCGCCTGAAGCCTGGTCAGACGATCGACGCCGCCACGGTCGCGCTGCGCGGCGTTCAGCCCCAGATCCGCGAGGCGACCCTGCCGGGTGACTGGCGGCCGGAGTGGCTGGAGCGCTACCTCAAGGACGCGTTCACGCTCGCGCCGGCCGCGACCGGCGAGTCGTTCCTCCGACGCCGCTACGAGCGCCCGCTGCTCGTTCTGATGGGCGTCGTCGCCCTGGTGCTCCTCATCGCCTGCGCCAACATCGCCAACCTGCTGCTCGCGCGCGCGGCGGCGCGGCAGCACGAGCTGTCCGTACGCCTCGCGCTCGGCGCCTCGCGGGCACGTCTCGGGCGCCAGCTCTTCGCCGAGAGCCTCGCGCTCGCCGGTCTTGGGGCGGGCCTGGGCCTGTGGTTCGCCCGATGGGGCAGCGAGCTGCTCGTGAGGCAGCTGTCCACCCAGCGGAGCCAGGTCTTCCTCGATCTGTCCCTCGACTGGCGGGTGCTCGGCTTTACGACCGCCGTCGCGGTGGCGACGGCGCTGCTGTTCGGCACGCTCCCGGCGTTTCGGGCCGCCCGTGTTCAGCCCTCGGAGGCGATGAACGCGCAGGGGCGCACGCTCGTCGGCGAGCGCCGGCTGGGGCTCGGCCAGCTCCTGGTGGTGGTCCAGGTCGCGCTGTCGCTCGTCATCGTCGTCGGGGCCGGCCTGTTCGTTCGGACGTTCACGGCGCTGGCGACGCTCGATCCGGGGTTCGAGCGACACGGGATTCTCGTGGTCAGCGTGAACGCCGAGCGGAGCGCGGTCGAGCCCGAGGGGCGGGCCGCGTTCTTCGAGCGAATCCGTGAGGCCGTAGCCGTGCTGCCGGGCGTGACGCACGCAGCCTGCTCGGTGGTCACCCCGGTGAGCGGGTCGACCTGGCAGTACACCGTCGAGGTCGAGAGCGAGCCGCCCCGACCGGAGAACGAGCGCGGGACGCACGTCAACATCGTCAGCCCGAGCTGGCTGGCCACCTACGGCACGCGCCTGTTGGCCGGACGCGATCTCGACGCCGCCGATCGTGAGGGCGCCCCGGCGGTGGCGCTGGTCAACGAGGCGTTCGCGCGCAGGTTCACGGCGGGACGCAACCCCATCGGCCGGACGGTGCTGCGGCCGTCTCGGCCCGGGCAGTCGACGCCACCGATCGAGATCGTCGGGCTGGTGCAGAACGCCGTGTACCGGTCGCTGCGGCAGGAGATCCCGCCGACGATGTACCTTCCGCTGGCGCAGACCCCGGACCTGCGGCCGGCCATCAACGTGAGCGTGCGCGCGGCGACCGGGTCGCCGGCGCTCCTGACCCGAAGCATCGCCGACGCGATTGGGGGCCTGGACCGGGACGTCTCGCTGACGTTTCGCACGCTGGCCGATCAAATCGACGCCTCGTTGACGCAGGAGCGGCTGATCGCGATGCTGTCCGGCTTCTTCGGCGGGCTGGCGCTGCTGCTCGCGGGGATCGGCCTCTACGGCGTGACGTCGTACGCCGTGAGTCGACGGCGGACCGAGATCGGCATTCGGCTGGCGCTCGGCGCCAACCCGGCCGGCGTGCTCGGGCTCGTCTTCTCCAGGGTGTCGCTGCTGGTTGGGCTGGGCGTGGTGGCCGGCGGCGCGATCAGCTTCTGGGCGGCGCGATTCGCCGAGACGCTGCTGTTCGGGCTGCCGCCGCGCGATCCCGCGACGTTCGCCGTGGCGGCGGTCGTGCTCGCGCTGGTCGGCGCGGCGGCGGCCTGGCGGCCCGCCCGCCGCGCGTCACGACTCGACCCGGCGCGCGTGCTCAGAGAGGGATAGGCCGCGCACGGCGCGGCCCGCGTCCCTCGACTCCGCTCGGGACGCCCTGAGCCACGCCGAAGGGCGAGGGAGCGGCGCGGGGCGAAGGGGCCCCGCAAGCGACCGAGCCGGGGTGTGGGGCGGAGCCCCACGTGAACAAATGTCCGACATCCGAGATGCCCTGCGCGCCCTGCAGGCCACGCCCGTCGTGACCTCGGTCGCCATCCTGTCACTGGCGCTCGGCATCGGCGCCAACACGGCCATCTTCTCGATCCTCGACGGCCTGCTGCTGCGTTCGCGGCCGGTCCGGGAACCCGATCGGCTGGTCGTGCTGCAGGACGGGTCGTGGACGAACCCCATCTGGGAGCAGATCCGGGATCGGCAGGACGTCCTGTTCAACGGCGCGTTCGCGTGGTCGAGCCCGCGCTTCGACCTGGCCTCCGGCGGCCAGACGGAGTTCGTCAACGGCATCTGGGCGAGCGGTCGTTTCTTCGACGTTCTCGGGGTGCCGCCGATCCTCGGAAGGACCTTCACCGAGGCCGACGATCGGCGGGGCGGCGGACCGGACGGGCGCGCCGGCGGTGGTCATCGTCAACGAGGCGTTCGCGCGGAAGTTCCTGCCGGGGGAGAATCCGCTCGGCCACGAGGTCCGCCGGGAGGGACGGCCCGGCGAGCCGCCGGCAGCCATGGAGATCGTCGGCCTCGCGCGTGACGCGGTCTACCGTTCGCTGCGCGAGCCCGTGCCGCCGACGATGTACATCCCGCTGGCGCAGATGGACGTCGGGGAGGGGTTCGGCGCGTCGTACGCGAACGTGAACGTCCGCGCGGCGGCGGGCGCGCCGGGCCTGCTGACGCGCCCCGTGCTCGACGCGATCGCCGGCGTGGACCGCAACCTCTCGCTGACCGTCAACCTCCTGGCCGACCAGGTCAACGCGTCGCTGACACAGGAGCGGCTGCTGGCGATGCTGGCGGGCTTCTTCGGCGCGCTGGCGCTCCTGCTCGCCGGGATCGGGCTCTACGGCGTGACGTCGTACGCGGTCAGCCGGCGCCGCACCGAGATCGGCATCCGCATGGCGCTCGGGGCTGACAGGGGCGGCGTGATCCGCCTGGTGCTCGGCCGCGTCGCCGTGCTGGTCAGCGCCGGCGTCATCGTGGGCGGCGGCCTGAGCCTCTGGGCGTCACGCTACGCGGAGTCGCTGCTCTTCGGCCTGCCGCCGCACGATCCCGCGACGTTCGCCGTGGCGGCGGTCGTGCTCGGGCTGGTCGGCGCGGCCGCGGCATGGCTGCCCGCCCGACGCGCGTCGCGGATCGACCCGGCGAGGGTGCTGAGGGAAGGGTAGCCTGGCGCGCGGGGGCTCACGGAGCCTGGGCGCGCTCGATGGCCGCCCACAGACGCTGCTTCAGCGTCTCGGAGCCGGTGAAGAGCCGCTCGGGCAGGCGGCGGTGCGTCAGCATGTCGGTGTAGATGGACTCGCTCTGGTAGAGGTTCAGTCCCAGGCCGGCGAGATACTGCAGTCGCAGGTTGCGATCGCGGGTGATGGCGGCGTCCCTCAGCCACCCCCGCAGGTCCGGTCCCCGTCCCGCGTAGGTCGCAAACAGATCCACCGCCGATGCGAACCCGACCTCGTACAGCGATTGGGCCACCGAGACGTACTCGGGGCTGTTGAGGCGCGCTTCCATCACGTCGAGGTCGATCTGCAGGGGTTCGACCTGGCCCATCAGCACCATGTCGTACCCCTTGCCCTGTTGCGTATTGCCCCAGATGACGCCGTTCGGGAACGCCTCGAAGAACGTCGCGACCTCGCTCTTCACGGCTTCGGGGTTGCTCTCGTAGAGCTGAACGAAGAGCGTGACGACGCCGCCCGGGTTCAGGTGCTGCTTCACGATCTCGAAGAACTCCGTCGTGTAGAGCGTCGCCGCGCCCTTCACCCACGGGTCCAGCGGATCGGACGTGATGGCGTCGAACTTCTCGTGTGTCGTGAGCAGGTAGTGCCGGGCGTCGTCGATGAACAGCCGCACCTTGGGGTTGCGAATGACGTCGAAGTTGTACGCGCTGAAGTACGTCGAGGCCACTTCCGGAACGAGGGGCTCGATCTCCGCGATCGTGACGCGCTCCACCCGCGGGTCGATGCTGACCGCGCCGGCGGTGACGCCCGCGCCGCAGCCGATCACGAGCACCGAGCGGGGATTGTCCGGCACCAGCGTCGTGAAGTGCCCGAGCATCCGCTGCAGCCGCATGTCCTGCGGCTCGCTCGACGCCTGGACCTTGCCCGCGTTGTGGTAGTTGAGGACGCCGTTCCACAGGCGCGAGACGGCGACGGACGAGTTGAGGCCCTCGCCCATGTAGATGATCTCGCTCTGATCGATCCAGGTCGCCGCGTACCGTCCGTAGGCCACGAGCAACGGCGGCACCGCGGGGACCCGCGTGGCGAGCCATCCGGCCAGTCCCGTCGCGACGACGATCGCCGCGATGCCGGTCTCCCGCCGCCGTGAGGCCACGGCCCGCGCGCCCGCGGCGGCGGCCGGCCAGGCCGCCGGGATCAGGACGAGCAGCGCCGACACCGCCGACAAGGCGACGAGCAGCTGCTGGGCGCGCTGCGAGCCGACCCAGGCGACGAGCAGCAGGCTCGCGCCGAGGGCGCCTGCGATCGCGCCGACGGTGTTGGCGGCGTAGACGCCCCCGACCAACCGGCCGGGATCCTGTCCTCTCGAGGCCGCGGCCGCGAGCGCCAGCGGGAAGCTCGCGCCCCAGAGCAGCGTCGCCGGTAGCATGGCCCAGAGCGCCCGGACGATGTCGAGCTGGAAGTTGTACCAGATGTTCGAGGAGATGGCCGGATTGATCGGCCAGTAGGGGAGCGAGTCGGCCAGCATGTACGCCGCCCAGGTGACCGCGCCGGCGACGAGCATCTGGCACCAGCCGAGGGCCGCCCGCGGGCTGGCGACGTTCCGCGAGAGAAACGCCCCCGCGCCGCTCCCGATGCCGAGGCCGACGAGGAAGACGGCCAGGATGATCGCGAAGGTGTAGACCGAGCCGCCGAACAGCAGGCCGAGGATGCGCGTCCAGATCACCTCGGCCGCCAGCGCGCAGAAGCCCGACAGCGCGATGGCCACGTAAACCACCGTGGCGCCCGGTGCGCGCACGGTCGCGATCGAGGGCGCGGCCGCCGGCGCGTCCGTGCCAGCGGAGTACCGGATCGACGGCGCCAGCGCGAGCCCGATCGCAGCCACCGTCGCGTTGATCGCCGCGGCGACGTAGGTGGCGGTCGCCATGTCGTGGACGCGCAGCAGGTAGAAACCGGCGAGCAAGGAGCCGCACACGGCGCCGGCGATGTTGCCGCCATAGAAGAAGCCCAGCCGCGAGACGCCCCGGGGCGTCGTCTCGACCCAGCGCGCCACGGCCGGCAAGGTCGCGCCCATCAGGAGCGTCGGCGGCAGCAGGCACACGGCGGCGACCAGGCCCCGCAGCAGGTAGCCCCCCAACCCGTAGCCGCCCCAGGCCGTGTAGAGGTTGGTCACGAACGGCATGAGCCAGAGCACCAGGAGCCCGATCAGGCCGATGCCGATCTCGAGCGCGGCATACACCCGCAGGGGATGATGCCGGGTCGAGACAACGCGCGGCAGCAGGAGGCTGCCCAGGCACATGCCCCCCATGAACGTGCCCAACAGCACGCCGAGCGAGACGGTCGAGGACCCGATGACCAGCTGCAGGAGCTGCAGCCAGACGATCTCGTAGATCAGCGCGGCGCTGCCGCTGCCGACGAAGAGGAGCAGCAACGCGGGCAGCCAGCGGCCTGAGGCGTCTCGCGCAGCGGGCGCGGTGGACTCCCGTTCGATCATGTCGGCGCGCATCTTAGCAGAAGCGGCAGGGACGTCACCGCCGCCCCAGCGCGAGCGGACGGGCGGCGTCGGTGACGGCGCCGATCTTGGCGGCGTAGCTGGTCTTGTCGGCGAGGTCCTGGTCCGTCACGAAGTGGACGTCGAGCAGCCCGTCGCTCTGGTACCCGGTTCGGAGGTAGTTCACCTCGGCCAGGCAGCGGCTCCAGCCTTCCAGCCAGAGCTCCAGCTCGCGCCGGCTGCGCTCGGGACCGTCGAGATGCAGGATCAGGTCGATATCGCTGCCGGGCCCGGCGCTGGCGTTCTTCGTGCTCCCGAACACGTAGATGTCCTTGACGCCGAAGCGACCCGGGTCCAGCTCAGCGGCAATCCGTTCCGCCATCCGCAGCCGCCAGCGCCAGTGATCCTCGGGCGGCGTCTCCTCAGGGCGCCGGGTCTCGACCACGGTCTGGGCCCCGGCGGGGCTCGCCAGCACGCCCACGGCCTCGTCGAGGTCGGCGTTCATCAGCACGCGCAGCACGAGGCCGTTGGTCACGCTCGGCACGTCGACGACCCGGACGACGTCCGCCAGGTGCCGGGCGTCAGGCAGGACGTCGGAGAGGATGTTCGGCGTCGATCGCATGAACGGGAAGTTCAGCGTGCTGTCGTCGTCGGGGAAGAGCGGCAGGTACCGGATGGACGACTCGACCAGGTCCTGGAAGAAGTGGGTGCCGAACGACAGGTCCGGCACGTACTGGCCGCGGCGCGTCGCGACCTCGATGAGCATCGCCGTGTTGTTGATATCCGAGTAGGTCACGCTGACGCCGAGCTTGATGTCGCCGCGGCTGCCCCAACGGCCGGGTCCCATGAGGATGAACTGCCGTTTCGGCAGCACCTTGTTGAGCCGTCCGACGGTTCGCCCCACTTCCCGCAGCGCCGCGAGGCTGGTGAGGTCGGCGTAGCGCTCGGGGTCCACGAAGACGATGTGCGTGATCTCCGGCACGCGGCCGTTCGACACGTAGCGGCGCGCGGAGAAGAGGATGCGGTCCTGCGGCACGTCGCGCGGGATCGGCGCCGGCGTGCCGTCGTCGGCGAAGCTCTGGGGCCGGCACTGCAGCAGGTAGAAGTTCTCTCCGTCCGACGCGAACTCGATGTCGACCGGGCCGCCGGTCCGCTCGCGCAGGACGCGGAGCAGCGCATTCATCTTCGGGATGAACGGGGTGTTCGTGACGAGGCCTTCGAAGGTGACGATCGGCGCGTCGCGGGCAGGATCCCAGTCGATGCCGATCGGGCGTAGCAGGCCGCCGTCGCGCGCGACCGACGCGATGTGCGGGAGCGCCGGGATCTGGCGCCCGTACTCGCGCGCGATGGCGGCGAACTCCACCGTTCCGAATTGACGCGTCTCCAGGTTGATGACGTCGAGCTTCTTGGGCGCGTACTGGACGACCTCGTCCGGCGTGATGTTCACGCGCAGCCCGGACTGTCCCGGGGCGATCAGCACCGGGTAGTCGTCGGGCACCCGGTCCACGGCGCGGGTGCCGAGCCCCGGGACGAGGCGTACGAGGCCGTCCTCGCGCTTGATGCGCGCCGACCAGCGGAACTCGTTGTGGCTGAACGCGACGCCGGCCCACGCCGGCATGAAATAGCGGCCGACCTGCGAGCCCACGACCTCCTGGATCATGATGCCCATCTCTTCGTGCAGGTCGAGCAGCCCGCGCGCCGCGCGGTACTCGATCGGGTCCGGGCTGAACACCGACGCGTAGACCTCGGCGACGGCGTCGGTCAGGGCGGCGAGGCGCTCCGCCTTCGAGCCCCGGTTGGCCAGGAACAGGCTCTTGTACTTGCCCGAGAACGCCGAGCCCATCCGATCCTCGAGCAGGCTCGAGCTGCGGACGATGAGCGGGCACTCGCGCAGGTCGTCGAGCGCGGCCGACAGGCCGTTGAGGATCTCCGGGGAGAAGTGCGAGTGCTTGAACACCTGGACGATGTGCGGGTACTCGCGGCGAATCTGATCGACCTCGAGGTACTTGCGGTTGTAGACGTCCTCGAGGTGGTTGTAGTTGACGAAGTTCAGGAGGCCGTCCGAGGTCAGGTACCACGTCTTCGGCACCTTGATCTCGCCGAGCGCGTCGGCGTACTCGGTCGACTTGCGGACGATCTGCGTCGCCAGGAGCAGCCCCGCGCTCTTCCCGCCGAGCTTGCCATGGCTCGCCGCGGGGGAGATCACGTGATGCAGGACATCGTGAAAGTCCTCGACCTCGATGAAGTGCCGCGCCGTGTTGATGAACTCCAGGCCGTCGGTCAGCAGGCGGCGGGTCAGCGACACGCGCAGGCCGATCTGCACCGGCCGCGACAGCTCGCGGTCCTGCACGGCGAACTGCTGATAGCGCTCGAGCGCCTCGGCGATCTGGGTGAGCGACGTGCCCTGATCCTCGACCGCCTCGATGAGGAACGAAGACTTGTCGTCCTTGATCCACTGCTCGATGCACGACACGACCTCTCGCTCGCTCAGGGACTCCGCCGCAATCCGGAACGCGTCGTCGGTCAGGTCGAGCAGCTGCTCGACGCCGCGTTTCTCGAGCGGCCGGTTGTCCTCGTACCACGCGCCGCTCGTGCCGCGCACGTCGGCGGCGAGACGCTCGAGGAGCAGCTGCGCCTGCTCGACGCCGTTCCAGCAGAGGTGGTTGATCATCCGGCGGCCGATGCGGGTGAGGAGCTGGTGATCGGTCTTCCGGAGGAAGTCGATGATCACCCACCACTCGCGGCGCGGCGGCGCTTCGGCCGTGTCGGCGGCGGTCCAGCCCCGGAGCGAGCTCTGCAGCCGGCGCTGCATCAGCAGGTGCGCGAGCCACTCCGCGATCGTGTTGATCAGCCGGCGTTCCTCCTTGAGGAACGGCCCCTCGTCGGCGCGCGGGAACTGGCGCGTGTAGAACACCTCGAGGCTCCCGACCACGTCCCCCTGCACCACGACGTCCGCCGACTGTTTCGACGCGGGCGGGGCGGACTTGGGCGGCTCGTACACCGTCCCCTCGAGCGTGATCCGCGCCCAGCAGTCGGTCGGATACTGCCAGCCGCGCGGGATCACCTCCAGCACGCCCCGGCAGATGTCATCCACCGTGGCGTTGGGCCGGTTGATGACCTCGTGGACGTTGTACAGGCAGTTGAGCTCCTTGGCGCGCTCGCGGAGCGCCTCCAGGATCTTGTCGACCGGTCCGTTTGGCGTGGTCATGATGCGTTCCCGTCGGCGGCGCCCGTCACGACGACGCCCCGCCCCGTCCGGCCGTCGACCTTCACGACCAGCGGGCGCGCGAGCCGGACGTGGCGCACGAAGCCGGTTTGTGTGACGACCGGCTGCCGGTCGAGCCAGGCCCAGTCGATCCGGCCGGCGCCGTCGTGTCGCACGCAGAAGTAGCTGACGCCGAAGCTCGAGATGTTGTGGAAGAAGTGCGAGCCCTGGCTGAGCTCGACGTTCATCTCCGGAATCGTGGCCTCCACGATCGCGCTCGCGCCGGCAACGCTGCCCCAGGTCGCCGGAATGCCGAGCCAGGGATCGGCGCTACCCCAGCGGCCGAAGCCGATCAGCAGGTACGGACGCGCCTCGGCGACGAGCGCCCCGTTGATCGCCGTCAGCTCCGCCGCGATCGTCCGCGTGTGCCGGGCCTCGAACGTCTCGGGCCGCACGTAGACGACGTCGGCGATGCCCTCGACCAGCCCGTTGCCCATGACCGCCTCGGACGACACGGCGACGTCGGCCCGCGCGAGATCGGCGTCGGTCACCTCGATCGCCGCGCTCGAGACGACCATCGGCCGCACCTGCAGGAACCCGAGACGGCCCCGCGGCTGGCGTCCGCCCTCGAAGGTCGCCGCGAACTCGATTTCGACGTCCGCGTCGAGCGCCTGCTCGCCCGCCGCCAGCAGCTCGCGGACGACGGCTGCGAGCGGCCATTCCTCGAGCACGAGCAGCGGCGCGAAATTCAGCAGCCGAATCCCCTTGGCACCCGTGCCCGGCGACATCCGGTCGGACCGCGGATCGAACGTGGAGGCGAGGTAGCGCAGCGTGCCGTCCGACTCGGCCTCCGCCAGCGTCCCCCTCAGCAGGTACTCGGTTTCGGCGATCGGGTCGTAGGCCGGGGGCTTGCCCATGTTGACGGCCCAGAACTGCTGCTGCGCCTGGTCGAGCAGCTCGTCGATCGACGCGAACGGCGGCGCGGCCTTGGGGTGCGCCGGCGAGCAGTTCCACGCGACGCCCTCGTCGACGATGGTCTTGCCGAGGCCGAGCGCCAGGCTGAGCACGCCCTCCTCGGGACGCGCGTGGCCGAACCGGTAGAAGCTGTACGACCGCGCCACGCCCGACAGATCCGGGTAGAAGCGCTCCCGGTGACGGCGGCCCACCACCTCCTGGATGATGACGGCCATCTTCTCGTCCTCGATCGCGTGCTCGGTGGCCCGCACGTACCGCTTCGCGTCGGCGAAGAACGTCGAGGCGTACACGAACTTGATGGCCTCGACCAGCTTGCGGAACCGGATGTCCGGATCCGGCTGGTCGTTCGGGATCATCTTCGTCTCGTAGACGCCCGCGAACGGCCGGTACAGCGCGTCCTCGAGCAGGCTCGACGACCGGATGGCCAGCGGCGTGTGGACCTGCTTGATGAGCGCCCGCAGATCGCCGACGAGCTCCACGGGCATGTTGGCCTTCTGGAAGCCCGCCGCGATGCGCGCGTCGGGTTCGTTCGAGCAGGCCAGCCCGTACAGGTCGTTGTCCGCCATGAACCGATCGAAGAGATCCGTGGCGATGACGGTGAGCGTCGGGATCGACACTTCGAGAGTGGGGAAGCGCGCCGCATCGAAGCGGGTCGCCAGCGCGTCGCGCATGCGCAGCAGCCCGGCGGCCTTGCCGCCGCACGAGCCCGAACCGATCGCGGTGAAGCGCTCCGCCCCGTCGAAGAAGCGGCGGTCGAACCGCCGCACGTCGAGACCGGGGCGAGGGTCGTCGGGCATGGGTGCGTCGCGCAGGCCGTCAGGCCTGCCGGAAACGAGCCGCCCCGAAGGGCCGCGCGACCACGCGCCGCGTCCCCGGGCTGAGCGACCGGCCTGCCGGAGACGAGCCCCTGGAAGGGCCGCGTTACACCCAGCCGCGGTCCCGGCAGGCCTGCGCCACGCGGTTGACGGCGATCACGTACGCCGCGTCGCGCATGAACAGCTTCTGCCGCTTCGCCAGATCGCTGACCGCGGCGAAGGCCGCCGTCATCTTGAGGTCCAGCTTCGCCAGGACCTCGTCCTTCTCCCAGAAGTAGTTGCTGTTGCTCTGGACCAGCTCGAAGTAGCTGCAGGTCACGCCGCCGGCATTCGCCAGGAAGTCCGGAATCACGAAGATCCCGCGATCGTGCAGGACGCCGTCCGCCTCCGGCGTGGTGGGACCGTTGGCCCCTTCCGCGATGACGCGCACCCCGGCGTGGATCCTGCCCGCGTTGTCGCCGCGCACCTGGTTCTCGAGCGCGCAGGGCATCAGGATGTCCACGGGCTGTTCGATCCAAGCCTCGCCCGGCAGTTGCTCGTAGCCGAGCTGCGGCGCGCGCTTCTTGTCGATGCCGCCGAAGCGATCCGTGATGCCGAGCAGCTCGTCCGGATCGACGCCGGCCGCCTTGCGGTAGGTGTACGCCGTCTGGTCCTCCTGGTCCCAGGAGGCCACCGCGATGACCGTGCCGCCGAGTTGGCGGTACAGCCGGATGGCGTACTGCGCCACGTTGCCAAAGCCCTGGACGCTCGCCTTGGTGGCCGACGCCTCGATGCCGAGCTCCCGCAGCGCCTCGCGCAGCGCGAACACCAGGCCGAAGCCGGTGGCCTCCGTCCGGCCGAGCGACCCGCCCATGCCCACCGGCTTCCCGGTGATGAAGCCCGGGTAGCGGCCGCCGCGCACGACCTCGAACTCGTCGAGCATCCACAACATGTGCTGCGGCGTCGTCATGACGTCGGGCGCCGGCACGTCGTTGAGCGGGCCCACGTCGCGGGCGATCTGCCGTACCCAGCCGCGGCAGATGTGTTCCTGTTCGCGCGCGCTCAGATTGTGCGGATCGCAGATCACGCCTCCCTTGGCGCCGCCGAGCGGGATGTCGACGACCGCGCACTTCCAGGTCATCCACATCGCCAGCGCGCGAACCGTGTCGATGGTCTCCTGCGGGTGGAAGCGGATGCCCCCCTTGCTCGGGCCACGCGCGTCGTTGTGCTGGACGCGGAATCCGCGGAACACCGTGACGCGGCCGTCGTCCATCCGCGCCGGGATGGAGAACTGGTACTCCCGCAGCGGCACCCGCAGCAGCTCGCGGGTGGCTGCGTCGAGACCCAGCACGTCCGCGACCTTGTCGAACTGCGCCTGGGCCATCTCGAACGAGTTGAACGCCTTGCTTCCCACGGTCGGAACCCCTTGATATGAAGGCACGCCCCGAAGCGAACATATCAAACGATTCTAATGCGAAAGCCGTACCGGGAGAGAAACAGGCGGAAAGTCGAGCGGCGCGGGCTGCGGCTGCCGGAAAGAGGGAGGAAGACGGAACCCGGGCCGGCCCCGGGGTCCGGTCAGGCGTTACAGGCAAGCGCAACAGGCCTCGTGTCCCGCGCGATCGTTTGATCTCCCGTTCCCGACCGCCTATCCTTGCTCCCGGTCGAACACCCGGGAGGCTCTTCCATGACACGACTGCTCGCCGTTGTCGCCGCCAGCGTCTGCCTGACGTCCTGCGGGAGTCCGCCGCCGGCCGACCTGGTGCTCCTGAACGGCCGGGTCTACACGGTGGACGCCGCGCAGCCGTGGGCCGAAGCCGTCGCCGTGTCGGGCGACCGCATCGTCGCGGTCGGGACGACTGCGGAGATCCGACGCCTCCGGGGGGAGGGCACGCGCACGATCGAGCTGGGAGGGGCGTTCGTGAGCCCGGGCTTCAACGATGCGCACGTGCACATCGACGGCACGGGCGCGCTGCTGGTCGGCGTGAACCTGCTGGACGTGCACGAGCCAGCAGCCTTCACCGAGCGCGTCGCGGGCGCGGCGGCCCGGCTGCCCAAGGGGAGCTGGATCACGCGCGGCGACTGGGGGGCCTACGAGCAGTGGTCGGCGGGGTCGAGCGGGCGCGCGGGGACGACGGGCGGTGCCGATCAGCCGTTCACGCCCGACCGGTCTCTCATCGACGGGGTCACGCCGGACCATCCCGTGCTGGTCAACCGGTTCGACCGCAGCGTGTTTCTCGCCAACAGCCGAGCGCTCGAGCTGGCGGGCATCACGGAGCGGACGCGCGCGCCGGCCGGGGGCGAGATCGCCAGGGACGCGTCGGGGCGTCTGACGGGGATTCTCAAGGGGTCCGCGGTCGATCTGGTGCGCACGGTCATCCCGCCCGTACCCTTCGAGCAACGCCTCGTGCAGGTGAGGGCCGTGCTGCAGGAAGCGCGCGAAGGCGGCGTCACGACGATGCAGGACCTGACGTCGGCGGCGCAGTTGATGGCGTATCAGGAGCTGAAGAAGCGGGGCGAGCTGACGGCGCGGATCATGCTACGGCCCACGCTCGACAACGTCGAGCACACGGCGGCGCTCGGTCTGTCGCGGGGGTTCGGCGACGGCTGGCTGAAGTTCGTCGGCTACAAAGCGTGGGTCGACGGGATCATGGGCAGCAGCGGCGCCATGTTTTTCGAGCCCTACGACCACGATCCCACGAACAAGGGACTGGTGCGGACGATCATGTTCCCGGAGGGGAAGGAGGGCGCCGCGCTCTCGATGACCGCCGCGCAGCACTACACGGACTTCCCGCCGGGCAACCTGGAGAAGCTGATCGAGCGGGCGGTCGAGACCGGCATCCCGCCGCACATCCATGCGATCGGCGACAAGGGGAACCGGATCATCCTCGATCTGTACCAGAAGATCCTGACCGAGCACGGGATGATCGATAGTGACCACCGCTGGCGGGTGATTCACGCGCAGGTGGCGCACCCGGACGACTTCGAGCGGTTCGGCCGGCTGCACCTGGTCGCCGAGGTGAATCCGTACCACGTGTCGGACGACATGCGGTGGATGGAGGAGCGTATCGGCGCCGAGCGGTCGAAGGGCGCCTACGCGTTTCGCACGCTGAAGGACGCGGGCGCCGTGCTGATCTTTGGGAGCGACAGTCCGGGCACCAACGCCGCCCGGTACTACCTCAGCCCCGTCTACGGGTTGTACGCGGCGGTGACGCGCCAGACGCTCACCGGCGAGCCGGCCGAAGGGTGGTTCCCCGGCCAGCGTCTGACGATCGAAGAAGCGATCGAGGCCTACACGAAGGGCCCTGCGTGGGCGTCGTTCGAGGAGGATCTGAAAGGCACCGTGAGCGTGGGCAGGCTCGCCGACCTCGCGGTGTTCGACACGAACCTCGTCGAAGTCGGGCAGTCGAGCCCCGTCGACCTGTTGAAGGCGAAGGTGCTCTACACGATCGTCGGCGGCCGGGTCGTGTTTGCGGGAACGTGACGGTGGCGCGGGCGGGATCACGGTCCACGACGGCGAGGGCGCGGGTGCCGCGGCTGCTATAATGAACGCATCATGAAGAGCACGACCGTCGAGACTCCGAAGCAGCGATGGGAGCGCGAGGTGCTGGAGCCGGCCCTGAAGAAGGCGCCGGAGCGCGAGATCCCGTTCACGACCATCTCCGGCCGACCCATCGAGCGGCTGTACACGGAGGAAGGCCTCCAGGGCTTCGAGTACGCGCGCGACCTGAACCACCCCGGCGAGTTCCCGTACACGCGCGGCATCCACCCGACGGGCTATCGCGGCCGGCTCTGGACGATGCGGCAGTTCGCCGGGTTCGGGATGCCCGAGGAGACCAACGCGCGCTACAAGCAGCTGCTCCGGGCGGGCGGCACCGGCCTCAGTGTCGCCTTCGATCTCCCGACGCTGATGGGCCGCGATCCGGACCACGAGCTTTCGCTCGGCGAAGTGGGGAAGTGCGGCGTGAACATCGCGTCGCTCGCCGACATGGAGCGGCTCTTCGACGGCATCGCGCTCGGCGACATCACGACGTCGATGACGATCAACTCGCCGGCGCCGATGATCTTCGCGATGTACCTCGTGGTCGCCGAGAAGCAGGGCGCGGACTGGAAGACGCTCTCGGGCACGATCCAGAACGACATCCTCAAGGAGTTCATCGCGCAGAACGAGTACATCTACCCGCCACGCCCGTCGATGCGTCTCATCACGGACGTGTTCGGCTTCTGCTCGGCGCGCGTGCCGCGCTGGAACACGATCTCGGTCAGCGGCTACCACATCCGCGAGGCGGGCGCGACGGCGCTGCAGGAGCTGGCGTTCACGCTCGGCGACGGCATCGAGTACATCCAGTACGGCATCGACGCCGGCCTCGACGTCGACGACTTCGCGCCGCGCATCTCCTTCTTCTTCAACGCGCACAGCGACTTCTTCGAGGAGATCGCGAAGTACCGGGCGGCGCGCAAGATCTGGGCGGAGGTGATGCGCGACCGGTTCAAGGCAAGACAGGCGCGGTCGTGGAAGCTGCGCTTCCATTCCCAGACCGCCGGGGTGTCGCTCACGGCCCAGCAACCGTACAACAACGTGGTCCGGACGACACTCCAGGCGCTGTCGGCCGTGCTCGGCGGCACCCAGTCGCTCCACACCAACTCGCTCGACGAGGCGCTCGCCCTGCCCACCGCCGACGCGGCGACGCTCGCGCTCCGGACGCAGCAGGTGATCGCCCACGAGAGCGGCGTGACCAACGTCGTGGATCCGCTCGGCGGCGCCTACTTCCTCGAAAGGCTGACGCTGGACATGGAGCGGGGCGCCAGAGACTACTTCGAGACGATCGATCGGATGGGCGGCATGGTCGAGGCGATCGAGCAGGGTTACCCGCAGCGCGAGATCGCCGAGTCGGCCTACCGCTTCCAGCAGGCGGTCGAGGCGCGCGAGAAGATCATCGTCGGCGTCAACGACTACGTCGTCGAAGAGGAGGCGCCGGTGCCGACCCTCTACATCGACGAAACCACCGCGGAGCGCCAGGTCGGCGGGCTCCAGGACCTGCGGAAGACCCGCGACCACGACCGCGTCAAGCGGGCGCTCGACGACCTGCGCGCCGCGGCAGCGGGAACCCGCAATACCATGGAACCGCTGCTCGACTGCGTGCGGGCGTACGCCAGCGTCGGCGAAATGTGCGACGCGCTCCGGGAGGTCTGGGGCGAATACGAGGAAGTGCCGTCGATCTAGGTGCTTGGTGCCTGGTACTTGGTGCTTGGTGCGTCCTTGGTGCTTGGTGCTTCGTGCGACGTCACGCGGCATCGCCCATGTGGCGTGATCCAGCCCGAAGCACCAGGCACCAGGACCGCCCGAAGCACCTGGCACCAGGACCGCCCGAAGCACCAGGACCGCACGAAGCACCAGGACCGCACGAAGCACCAGGCACCAGGACCGCACCAGGCACCAGGACCGAACGAAGCACCAGGACCGCACGAAGCACCAGGCACCAGGACCGCACGAAGCACCAAGCACCAAGCACCAGGAACTGAACGGTATGGACAAGATCCGAGTCGTCATCGCCAAGCCGGGGCTCGACGGACACGATCGCGGCGCGAAGGTGATCGCCCGCGCACTGCGCGACGCCGGCATGGAGGTCATCTACACGGGGCTCCGGCAGACGCCGGAGCAGATCGTGGGCGCGGCGCTCCAGGAAGACGCTGACGTCATCGGCCTCTCCATCCTCTCCGGGGCCCACAACCACATCTGCCCGCGCGTGATGGAGCTGCTCGAGGAGCAGGGGCTTCGAGACGTGATCGTGGTCGTAGGCGGGATCATCCCCGACGCCGACCTCGCCAAGCTCCAGAAGATGGGCATCACCGGCATTTTCCGGCCGGGGACGCCGATGCAGGAGATCGTCGACTTCATCACCGCCCACGTCAGACGGCGCACCGAGAAAGTCTAGGCGCCGTATCCCTAACCCGTTGTCAGTGCTTGACTTCCTTCGTTTCTCGGCGTACGCTTCGGGTAGAGATGGCGCACAAGCTCCTCCTCGCCGACGATAGCGTCACCATCCAGCGGGTGATCGAACTGACGTTTGCCGACGAGGACATCCAGGTCATCGCCGTCGGCGACGGCCAGCAGGCTGTCGCCCGCATCGAGGCGGATCGCCCGGACGTCGTCCTGGCCGACGTCGGGATGCCTGAGCGTGACGGCTACGAGGTGGCGTCGTTCGTGAAGGGCACGCCACATCTGGCCCACATTCCGGTGCTGTTGCTGACCGGCGCGTTCGAGCCGGTAGACGAAGGGCGCGCGCGCGCGGCGGGATGCGACGGCGTGCTGGTCAAGCCCTTCGAGCCGCAGATGGTCATCAATCGCGTGAAGGACCTGCTCGCGGGCCGGCGCCCCGAGTCGCTGTGGGTGACGCCACCGACGCAGCCCGAACACCGCTCGTCGCCTGGCGTCCCTGTCCCGGTCCCGGTCCCCGAGTTGCCGCCGATCGCGCCTCCGGACGACCTGAAGGCGGCCGCCGGCGATTCGTCCGGGGCGCCGGCCGAGTCGCTGGACGACTACTTCGATCGACTGGATGCGGCGTTTGCCGGCCTGACGGCACCGGACTCGCTCGAGCCGGCCGCGTCGCTCGAGCCGGCCGCGCGTTCTGAGGCGGCCGTCGCGCCGGAGCCGGCAGTGGCTTTGCCGCCGCCACCGCCGGCGCCGCCCCCGTTTGCCCCATCGCCCACGCGCGACGCGCCGCCCGCGGTCGCCGAGACGTTACCGTCGCCCGTGAACGAAGCGCTCCCGGCCGACGCCTTCAACAGCCTCGATCCCGGCCCGGTAAAGGCGCCCCCCGACGACGGCCTGGGCGGCTGGGACCCCACGCTGTCGGGCGACCGGCCGGCGCCGCCGGCGCCTGCGGCCGCGCAACCGGCCCCCTCCGCGGTGCCAGCCCCCGCCCCTGTGCCCAGGGCTGCGCCGCCGGCGACGGTCAGGCCGGTCGAGTCCGCACCGGCGTCCCCTGCCCCGGTGGCGCCGGCCCGGTCGGTCCCGTCGGCGCTGCCGTCGCTGCCCGACGCGTTCGAGGCGTTGCTGTCGGCCGAGCGCGGCCGGGCGTCGCGCCCGTCGCCGGCCGCGCCGGTCATCGCCGACGAGACGCTCGACCTCGTCGTGCAGCGGGTCGTCGAGCGACTGACGAGCGACGCCGTGCGAGAGACGGTCGTTGACGTCGCCGAGCGGCTCGTGCGCGAAGAGATCGCCCGCATCAAGAACGCCGCGCGCTGAGCCGGGTCGTTCTTGCGACTCTCCCCGTGAGCCACTACGATTGACGGTCATGTCAGACGTCCCCGAGTTTGCCCGGACCATCGCCGTGCCTGACAAGCCCGCGCTCGAAGGGCTCGAAGTCAAGTGGCAGGCACAGTGGGAGGCCGACGGCCTCTACCGCTTCGACCGCACGCGGCCCCGCGCCGAGGTGTACTCGATCGACACGCCGCCACCGACCGTGAGCGGGTCGCTGCACGTCGGGCACGTCTTCTCGTACACGCACACCGATCTCATCGCCCGCTTCCAGCGGATGCGCGGCCAGGCCGTGTTCTACCCGATGGGCTGGGACGACAACGGCCTGCCGACCGAGCGGCGCGTCCAGAACTACTACGGCGTACGCTGCGATCCGTCGTTGCCGTACGACCCTGCGTTCGTGCCGCCCGAGAAGCCGCCGAAGCCGCCGATCGCGGTCTCGAGGCCGAACTTCGTCGAGCTATGCCACCGCCTGACCGTCGAGGACGAGAAGGCGTTCGAGCATCTCTGGCGCTACCTTGGCCTGTCGGTCGACTGGTCGATGACCTACACGACGATCGAGCGCCGGTCCCAGCGCGTGTCGCAGCTCGCGTTCCTCCACCTGCTCGCGCGGGGGTTTGCCTACACGGTCGAGGCGCCGACGCTGTGGGACGTGGACTTCCGGACGGCGGTTGCCCAGGCCGAGCTCGAGGATCGCGAGCGGGAGGGCGCCTACCATCGCGTCCGCTTCGCGCGTGCCGACGGTCTCTCGACGCCGCCCGGGGCAGGCGGCGACGTCGAGATCGAGACCACGCGTCCCGAGCTGTTGCCGGCCTGCGTCGCGCTGGTCGCGCACCCCGACGACGAGCGGTACCGGCCGCTGTTCGGCCGCGAGGTGATCACGCCGCTCTTCGGCGCCCGGGTGCCGGTCGTGCCGCACGCCCTGGCCGAGCCGGACAAGGGGACCGGCGTCGCGATGATCTGCACGTTCGGCGACGTGACCGACGTCACGTGGTGGCGCGAGCTGTCGCTGCCGGTGCGCGCCGTCATCCAGCCGAACGGGGCGCTACGCCCGACCACGTGGGGCGCGCCCGGCTGGGAATCGGAGGACCCCGCCGCGGCGCAGCGCCACTACGACGCGCTCGCGGGGCTCTCGGTGACCAAGGCACGGGCGCTCATCGTGGAGCAGCTCCGCGCGGCCGGGTCGCTCATCGGGGAGCCGCGGTCGATCATGCATCGCGTGAAGTTCTACGAGAAGGGCGACCGGCCGCTCGAGATCATCACCAGCCGACAGTGGTTCATCAAGACGATGGACCTCCGCGAGGCGCTGCTCGCGCGCGGCCGGGGACTCCGCTGGTACCCGGTCTATATGAAGGCCCGCTTCGAGAACTGGGTCGGCGGCCTGTCGGGCGACTGGTGCATCAGCCGCCAGCGGTTCTTCGGCGTCCCGTTCCCCCTCTGGTACCCCGTCACGGCCGATGGAACCGTGGAGCATACGCGCCCGATCGTGCCGGACGAGCGCCGGCTCCCGGTGGATCCGTCGACGGACGTGCCGGACGGCTACACCGCGGATCAACGCGACCAGCCCGGCGGGTTCAGCGGCGACCCCGACGTGATGGACACCTGGGCCACCTCCTCGCTGAGCCCGCAGATCGCCTCGCGGTGGGAGGAGGACCCGGACCTGTTCGCCCGGGTGTTTCCGATGAACCTGCGCCCGCAGGCGCACGACATCATCCGCACCTGGCTGTTCTCGACGGTGCTGCGGGCGCACCTCGAGCACAACTCGCTGCCCTGGACCGACGCCGCCATCTCCGGCTGGGTGCTCGACCCGGACCGCAAGAAGATGTCCAAGTCGAAAGGCAACGTGGTGACGCCGCTCGGTCTGCTCGAGGAGCACGGCTCCGACGGGGTGCGCTACTGGGCCGCGAGCGGACGGCCCGGCGCCGACACCGCGTTCGATCCCGGCCAGATGCGCGTCGGCCGGCGGCTCGCCATCAAGCTGCTCAACGCGTCGAAGTTCGTGCTGTCGAAGTCCGAGCCGCGCGGGCCGATCACCGCGCGCGTGGACCGGGGGATGCTGACGCTGGTCGGCCGGCTGGCCCGCGAGGCGACCGCCGACTTCGAGGCCTACAACTACACCCGCGCCCTGGAGCGCACCGAGAGCCTCTTCTGGTTCTTCTGCGACAACTACCTCGAGCTGATCAAGGCGCGCCGCTACGGGGATCACGGCGAGGCGGGCGCCGGCTCGGCCAACCGCGCCATGCTCGTCGCGCTCGACGTGCTGCTCCGCCTGTTCGCGCCGTTCCTGCCGTTCGCGGCCGAGGAAGTCTGGTCCTGGTGGCGGGACGGATCGATCCACCGCGCCCCGTGGCCCGAAGCCGACGACGTCGCCCGTGTGAGCGGCGGCGACGACGACGAGGGGGTGCTGGCGGTCGAGGTGGCGGCGCAGGTGCTGAGCGAGGTGCGCAAGGCCAAGTCGGAAGCGCAGCGCCCGCTCAAGACACCCGTGCGCCGGGTCCGAGTCAGCGGACCGGACGCCACGCTGGCCGCCCTCGCGCTCGTCGAAACCGACCTGCGCGCGGCGGGCAACATCGAACGGATCGAGACCGGGCCGGCCGAGGCGCTGGTGGTCGACACCGAGCTGGCGGAAGTGGAATCCGCGGGCAAGGGGACCGGCGTGTGAGCGATCCGCTCGACCCCGACCTGTATCGCGACCTGGTGCGGCGTGCGCTCGCCGAAGACCTGGGGCGCGGCGACGTGACGACCGAGGCGACGGTTCCATCCGATCTGGTCGCGCGCGGTCTCGTCCTGGCCAAGGCCCCTTGCGTGCTGGCGGGCCTCGCGGTGGCCGCCGAGACGTTCCGCCAGCGCGATCCCGAGGCCCTGGTCGTCGAGCGGAAGGTGGACGGACAGGCCTGCGAAGCGGGCGACGTGGTCGCGGAGGTCGTCGGGCGGGCGGCGCGCCTGCTCGAGGCGGAGCGGACCGCCCTGAACTTCCTGCAGCGCCTCTCCGGCATTGCGACGATCGCCCGCCGCTACGTCGAGGCGGCAGGCGGACGCCTCGTCGTCCTCGACACGCGCAAGACCACGCCGACGCTCCGGGCCCTCGAGAAGTACGCCGTCCGAACCGGTGGCGCGACGAACCACCGCATGGGGCTCGACCGGGCGATCCTGGTCAAGGAGAACCACGCCCGGCTGGCGGGGGGCATCGCGGCCGCCGTGGCGCGCCTTCGGGCCGCCGGTTCCGGGCTTCCCATCGAGGTCGAAGCCCAGAGCCTGGCCGAGGTGGACGCGGCGCTGGCCGCCGGGGCCGACGCGGTGCTGCTCGACAACCTGACGCTCGAGGACACCCGCGAGGCGGTGCGGCGCTGTCGGGGACGCGCCCGCACCGAGATCTCCGGAGGTGTGACGCTCGACCGGATGCCCGATCTGGCGGCGACCGGCGCGGATGCCGTCTCGGTCGGCGCGCTGACGCATTCGGCGCCCGCCGTGGATCTGAGCTTCGAGTTGGAGAAAGCCTAGCGCCGTGATGCCTCCCCTCGATCTCGACGCCGCGCTGGCGCGGGTCGCGTCCCGCCGCGGCGTGCTCGGCGAGCGGCTCGTCTACCTCGTCGAGACGCCCTCGACCAACGACGCGGCCGCGACGCTGGCGGCGCGGGGCGCCGCGGAGGGCACGGTCGTCCTCGCCGAGGCCCAGACGCAGGGGCGCGGGCGGCTCGGTCGGACCTGGCACTCGCCGGCCGGCGCGGGGTTGTACCTGTCGGTGGTTTTTCGTCCGGCCGCCGGCGGACCAGGCGGAGGGGCCGCGGCGGACGTCGCCCGCCTGATGACGCTGATGGCCGGCGTCGCGGTGGCCGACGGAATCCGACGCGTCACGGGCCTGCCGGTGGACATCAAGTGGCCCAACGACCTCGTCGTCGGGCGACCCCCTCGCAAGCTCGCCGGCCTGCTGGCGGAGGCGTCGACGGTCTCGGGGCGCATCGAGTTCGTGATTCTCGGCATCGGCCTCAACCTGGTGCCCGCCGCCTATCCGCCCGACATCGCGGATCGCGCGACGTCGCTCGAGTCCGAGCTCGGCCGCGGCGTGGATGCCGTCGCGGTGCTGGCCGAGACCCTCGCGGCGCTCGGAGAAGGGTATGCTGATCTGAAGCAGGGGCGGGCGCGGGAGATGCTGGACCGCTGGCGCGCGCTCGCACCCTTCGCGCAGGGCAGCGCCGTGGAGTGGGAGTCCCCGCGCGGCCTCGTCCGCGGGACGACCGAAGGCATCGACGAGGAGGGCGCGCTGGTCGTCCGGGTCGGGAACCGGCGCGAGCGTGTGATCGCCGGCGAGGTCCACTGGCACTGAGCCCCGAGCCCCGAGTACCGAGTACCGAGTACCGACAGCGAAGAGAACCCCCATGCTGCTTGCCATCGACGTCGGCAACACCAACATCGTGCTGGGCGTGTTCGAGGGGGACCATCTGGCGCACAGCTGGAGGCTGGCCACCTACCGCGAACGGACGGCGGACGAGCTGGGCATGATGGTGACGCAGCTCTTCCGGCATGGCGGCCTTCAGGCGAGCCAGATCGACGGGATGATCCTCGCGTCTGTGGTGCCGCCGCTCACGGGGATGATGCTGGAGATGGCGGTACGGTATTTCGGCCGCGAGCCGATGGTCGTGGAGGGCACGAGCCGCACGGGGATGCCGGTGCGCTACGAGCCCCCGTCCGACGTCGGCGCCGACCGCATCGTCAACGGCGTGGCGGCGTTCGAGCTCTACGGCCGTCCAGCGGGCGCGCCGACGATCGTCGTGGACTTCGGGACCGCGACCACGTTCGACGCGATCTCGGCGGCCGGCGAGTACCTCGGCGGTGTCATCTGTCCGGGTATCCAGATTTCAGCGGATGCGCTGTTCCAGCATGCGGCGAGGCTGCCACGCGTCGACGTGCGCAAGCCGGCCGCGGTCGTGGGCCGGACCACCGTCGCGTCGATGCAGTCGGGGCTGTTCTTCGGCTACGTCGACATGGTGGACGGCATCGTCCGCCGGATGCGCCAGGAGCTGGGCGGAGGCGGGCCCGTCGCCACCGTCGCCACCGGCGGGATGGCCGGCGTCATCGCGAAGGAAACCGGCGTCATCGACGCCGTGAACCCGGACCTGACGTTGATCGGGCTGCGCATGATCTGGGAGCGGAACCAGTAGCAGCCCGTGGCGGACGTCACTTCACGGGCTGTGAGGACGCGGAGCGCGAACACTGAGAGACCGAGGGCACGGAGGGTCCCGGATTCTCCGTGGTCTCTGACGCTGTGGCCACGTCTCCGTGACCTCGCAGGCCGTGTCGACGTCTACCGCGGCCTGCCGTAGGCCACGCTCGCCGCTCGACCGTCGCCATGCCCATGGACGCCGCCGACTACTGTCGTCAGCTCGAGACGTATCTCTGCCGCAAGAACGAGGGACACCTGATCCGGATCGTGGGTCCGACGTTCGAGAAAGTGTGCGGCTGGGCGGCGATGGGCGTGCCGTTCAAGGTGGCGTGTCGGGGCATCGACCGCTCTTGCGCGCGCTACGACGCCGCGGGACCGCGGCGGCGTCCGGTCCGGATCGAGTTCTGCGAGGCGGACGTGCTCGACGAGTTCGATCGGTGGCGGCGGGCCGTCGGCGTCACGGCGACGGGAGCCGCCGGCGAGCCGGCGGGCGACGCGCACGGCTCGTCACGGACCAGCCTGCCACGCCACCTGGACCGGGTGCTCGCGAGGCTGACCGCGGTTCGCGCGGGCCGGGCGCTGTCGCCGGGATTCGCGGCCCGCGTGGACGCGGTCATCGACGAGGTGGACCGGTTGCGGGCGGGCGCGAAAGGACTGCGCGGCGCGGCGCGCGCCGCGGCGCTCGCCCGTCTCGCGGCGCTCGACCGCGCGGTCCTGGACGCGGCGCGCGAGGAGCTGGCCGCCCAACGCGAGGCGCTGGCGCGGGAAGCCGCCGGAGAGCTGGCGCCCTTCCGGGCGCGCATGGCGCCCGAGGCGTGGGCCTCGTCGGTCGAGGCGGGCGTGGACCGTCTGGTCCGCGAGCGGCTCGGCCTGCCCTGCCTCGAGCTGAACTGACGTGCTGACCCCGGGGACCGATCTCCTGCTCGACGTCGAACGGCCCGCCGCGGGGGGACGGATGATCGCCCGCCACGACGGGCGGGTCGTCCTCGTGGCTGGCGCGATCCCGGGCGAGCGGGTCCGGGCCCGCGTCGAGCGTGCCGAGCGCGGTGTCGCGTTCGCGACGGTCATCGACGTCGTCGATGCCTCGCCCGACCGGCGGCCCGTCACGGGCGACCCGGCCTGCGGCGGCTGCGTATTCTCCCACGTCGTCTACCCGCGCCAGACAGACCTCAAACGCGAGATCGTCGTCGACGCGTTCCGTCGCATCGGCAAGATGACGCTCGACGCGCCGGTCACGGTCGAGGCGTCGCCCGAGCGCGGCTACCGCATGCGCGCGCGCCTGCACGTGCGCGGCGGGCGGATCGGATTCTTCCGCGAGGGCACGCACGAGCTCTGTGACCCCGCGCAGACCGGGCAGCTGCTGCCCGAAACGACGAGCGTGCTCGCGATGGTCGGGCGGGAACTCGACGCCGTCGGCCCGGCCGCCGTGCGGTCGCTCGAATTGTCGGAGAACCTCACCGGCGCCGAGCGCGCGTTGTACCTCGAGCTCGGCCCGGCTGGGCCGCCGCCGGCCGTGTACTCCGGCCTCGTGCGGCTGGCCGGCGTGACGGGCGTGACGTGCCAGGCGCTGCCGGCCGACGCCGTGTCGCTCGGCGGCCGGCCCTGGGTGGCGGACCCGGTCGAGGCGCTCGCCGGACGCGAGCCGGGCTCGCTCGGCGGCGTCGCGCTGAAGCGCCGGGCCAACGCGTTCTTCCAGGCCAATCGGCACCTGCTGCCGGCGCTGGTGTCGCGTGTGGCGGGGCGGATCGGCGACGGACCGATCGTCGACCTCTACGCCGGTGTCGGCCTCTTCGCGCTGACCCTGGCGGCGCTCGGCCGGCCTGACGTGACGGCCGTCGAAGGGGACCGCGTCTCGGCCGCCGATCTCGAAGAGAACGCGCGGCCGTTCGCCGGGCGGCTACGGGTCGAGCGGATGGCGGTCGAGGCGTTCCTGGCCTCGCGATCCGGCGGGAGCGTGGGGACGCTGCTGGTGGATCCGCCCCGTACCGGGATGTCACGCGCCGCGATGGACGGCGTCATCGCCTGTCGCGCGCGCCGTGTCGTGTACGTGTCGTGCGACGTGGCGACGCTCGCGCGGGACGTGCGGCGGCTCGTCGATGCGGGCTACATCCTCACGCACGTCGAGGCGTTCGATCTGTTCCCGAACACCGCGCACGTCGAGTCGCTGGCGGCGCTGGAGCTGAGCCCGGGCCGACGGCTCGGCTGATCGGCCGGGAGCACCCGACCCCACTCACGGTTCTCCACAGGCCGCGAAGAACGCCTCAAACAACGGCCGGAACTCCCCGGTTCGCCAGAAGTTCTCCGGATGCCACTGGACGCCGACGCAGAATCGGGACGCGGGACGCTCCACGCCCTCGATGACGCCGTCGGGTGACGTGGCGGAGACCTCGAGACCCTCGGCGACGTTGCGCAGCGCCTGGTGGTGCCGGCTGTTGACCGCGCACGCCTCGTCGGAGAGCCGCTCCTCGAGTGCACGCCAGAGCCGCGAGCCGCGCGTGACCCACACGTCGTGTGCCAGCGTGACGGGCGTATCGCGCAGGTCGTGGGGATCGGCGCCCGTGATCATGCTCGGGATGTCCTGGACGAGCGTGCCCCCGAGCGCGACGTTCATCACCTGCAGGCCGCGGCAGATGCCGAGCAGCGGCAGATCCCGCTCGATGGCCGCCCGGGTCAGGGCGATCTCGAACTCGTCGCGGCCCGGCTCTGCGTTCTCGGTGGTTGCGTGCCGCGGCTCCCCGAAGATCCGCGGATCCACGTCCCGCCCACCGGTCAGCATCAGACCGTCGAGGTCGTCGAGCGCGGCGGCGGCGGGGCCGCCGGCGGGGTCGAGGACGTGCGGCTCACCGCCCGCGCGTCGCACCGCTTCGAGGTAGTCCGACAAGTGCTCGCAGGCTGTGACGCCGATGCGTGGTGCCATGGAGAGTCCCCTCTCGTGTCACATACGCGAAGGCACCTGACAGCCCATCAGGTCGAGGGCGCGCGTCAGCTGGTCGCGACAATAGGCGACCGCCGCCGCACGCCACCGCCGGACGTCCTGGCGCTCTTCGTTGAGGATGGGGTACTTGTGATAGAAGCCGTTGAACTGCTGGGCGAGCCCGAACGCGTACTTGGCGAGCACCGAGAGCTCGAGTGTGCGCAGTGCCTGGTCCGCCACCTCGTCGAGCCGGGCTGACTGGAGCACGAGGTCCCAGAGCTCGTCTCCCTCGCCGTCCGCCAGCGCGTCGGCCGGCGTGTCGCCCAGCGCCGCGACGAACGACGCCACCTCGGTCCCCTCCCGCTCGCGCAGCTTGCGGAAGATGTTGTTGGCCCGGACCACCGCGTACTGCAGATATGGACCGGTTTCGCCCTCGAAGCTCAGAGCCTCCGCGATGTCGAAGGCGATCACCTTGCCCCGCGAGAACTTGATCATGAAATAGCGTACCGCGGCCCTCGCGATGATTTCGGCGATCTGCCGGGACTCGTCGGTCGAGAGCTCCGGGTTCCGCTTCACCACTTCACGGTGCGCCTCGCTGGTCACCCGGTCCAGCAGGTCGTCCGCCTTCACGCCCAGGCCCTTGCGGCCCGAGACTTCGACGAACGGCTTGCCGGACTCCTCGGCGGCGTCGTACCCGAGCTCGCGCGCGGTCGCGTGAGACAGCGCCACCATCTCGTATGCGTAGTGAATCGACAGATCCGCCTGGTCGCGGTGCCCCATGGTGCCCAGCGCCTGCGCGAGGAGCTTCTGCAGATAGGACTGCCGGGTGTCGATCACGTTGTAGACGGTTCGCGCGCGCCCGAACACCGGCACGGCGCCGGTCTCGGCCTCTTCGGCGCGGGACGTCGTGGCCCACAGGCGACGGCCGTTCCGCTCCTCGAACACGCGGTAGTGGAAGTCCTTGCCGAGCAGGCCGAACTTCCAGAACTGGTTGGCGATGTCCTTGCCCACGTACGTGACCGTGCCGTCCGATCGCACGATCACCTTCTCGCGCGACTCCGGGGCGTCGGCCTCGGCCGCCTCGGGATCGGCCGGCTCGCTCCCCGCGTCCTCATCCTCGATCGGCATCACCCAGCAGCCGGCCAGCCGGCCTTCGGTCTGGAGGAACACGGCCCCCTTCGCCTTGAGCGAGTCGAAGGCGTGGTGCCAGAACTCGAGACGCAGAATATCCCCTTCGTACGTGAGCAGGTCGTACTCGATGTTCAATCGTGCCATCGTCCGCAGATGGCAACGCACGATGCGGTCCGCGATGAACGCGCCGACGCGGGCGTTCTCGTTCCCGCCGTGCTCGATGTCGTGAAGCGTGGCCGCCCGGATCTTCAGCCGTGTCTTGTCCTGCTCGTACCACTCCGTGACCGCCGCGTAGAGATCCCAGCAGTAGTAGTCGAACCGCGTCGACTCGGCGAGCTGGCGAATCTCCTCGAAGCCCTTCTGATCGAGCTCGCGAAAGGCCACGACGACGTCGGCGACCTGCACCCCGGTGTCGTCGATGTAGTTCTGGATTTCCACCGGGCGGCCACGGAAGCGCAGCAGACGACCGAGCGTGTCGCCGAGGACCGCGTTGCGCAGATGGCCGATGTGCGCCGCCTTGTTCGGGTTGATCGCCGTGTGCTCGACGATGGCCTTGCCATCGCCCGGGGGCGGTGGCGCGTCGCCCGCCAGCCGCGAGCGGACGAAGGCCGGCCGGTCCAGGTAGAAATTGAGGTAGCCGTTCGGTGCGGCGACCACCCGCGCGACCCCGTCGATGGGGCCGAGCGCGGCGGCCAGCTCCTGCGCGATCGCCCGCGGCGCCTTCCGCAGCCGCCGCGCCAGCTCGAACGCCAGCGGCACGGCGAGGTCGCCCAGCGCGGGTTCCGGCGGCGCCTGAATCACGATGGGCGGCAGGTCGACGTCGTCGAGGCCGTGCGTCTCGCGCACGGTGCGGGCGATGTGCTCGCGGACGCGCTGGTGCAACGGCAGGATCATGACGGTCCAATTGTGACATGGAACACGCGCGGCTGCCGGTCCCGGCTGACCCCTGTCGACGTCGTTGTGATACGATCGAGTCGGCTATTTGTTCTGACGACTGAACTTGTGGACCGCGCGGCGATAGTCGTCGGGCGTGTTCACGTTGAAGAACAACGCGGCGTCCGGGTCGAACCGTGCGAGCTCGTCTGGTCCCAGCTCGCGCACGCGCAGGCCGGCGGTCACGAGATCGACCAGCGTCAACCGCCCATGCGCCAGGCGCCCCCGGATCGGCGCCAGACACGCAGGGCCGTACGAGGCGCACAGCGGCTCGTACCCCGCGACCGTTCGCGGAATCGCCAGGTCGACGTCGCGCCCCGCCTCGGCCAGATAGCCGAGAAACGGCGCCGTGAGAAACGGCATGTCGCACGCGACGACCAGCATCTGCGCGGCGGGCGAGGCGAGGAGGGCCGAGTAAATGCCTCCGAGCGCGCCACCGTTCGGGACCGCGTCGCGGACGACGCGCACCGGCAGCGCGGCGTACCGCTCGGGCGCGTTGGTCACGACCAGCACGTGGTCGACCACCTGGCGCAGCACCGCGATCTGCCGGTCGAGGAGGCGCTCGGTGCCCAACGTGAGCGCGCTCTTGTCGCGTCCGGCCAGCCGCGTGGCGCGGCCGCCGGCGAGAATGGCCGCGGCCGTCACCGGCCTGGTCTCGCGCGCCGGCTGGCGCAGGGGGCTCGATGATCGCGTAGTCCGGTCACAGCCAACGGTGCACGTTACCAGAAAATGACCAACGCGAGAATCGGCCGAGTCCTCGTGGCGAGCCTGCACCAGGCGATTGGCGACCTGCTGCCGACGCGGCTCGAGTTCTACGAGAACTGGCTGTCGGCAGGCGGTCTCAAGACCGGCTCGATGAGCCTCGCGGCGACGACCGCGGTGCTCAGTTTCCTGAGAGGCGAGGGGCCGGCGTACGCGGCCGTGATGGCGCGCGCGGGTGAGTACGCCGGCACCTGGACGGTCGAGGGGCTGTCCGGCCTCAAGCGCCGGGTGACGCGCGCGCTGCCCGGCTCGCTGCGGGCGCGAGCCGCGCTACGGCTCGGCCGTGCGCTCGTGAGGCGGATCTACCGGCCCAGCCGCGCCATCACCCGGTATCGGCGACGCGCCGCGACGGTGGAGCTGCGTGGATCGTTGTTCTGCGACGTGCGCCAAGCCGGCCAGCTGCCGCTCTGTGGTTTCTATGCCGCCGCCTTCGCCTCTCTTCTCGAACAGTTCGGCGTGCCGGCCGACGTGCGGGTGGATGCCTGCCGCGGGGCCGGCGCCGAGGGCTGCTCGCTGTCGGTCGTCGTCCGGGGCCCGGCCCTCGAGGACGGCACCGCGGCGGCGGCGTGAACGCCTATGAGACACCGCAGCGTGACGACGACGGCGTCGGGGATTGCCGCGATCCTGTCGGTCATCGTGTCCCCGGCCGCGCTCGCCGCCCAGACGGCCCCGACGCTCGTCATGCCGTTCGAGCGCGCCAGCGACGACTCGCCGCTCTACTGGCTCGGCGAGGGCGCGGCGATCCTGCTGGCCGATGACCTCAACGCGCTGGGGGTGAGCGCTCTGACGCGGCCCGAGCGGATGGACGCGTTCGATCTGCTGGGGCTGCCGGTGTCGGCCTCGCTCAGCCGCGCCACCGTCATCAAGGTGGGACAGGTGCTCGGCGCGTCGGGCATCGTGGTGGGGTCGGTCGAGATCCAGGAGAACACGCTGGCGATTCGGGCGCGGCGGATCGATCTCGAATCCGGCCGCCTCGAGGACGAGATCGTCGAGGGGGGACCGCTGGGCGAACTGTTCGCGGTCTTCGAACGCGTGGCCCGGCGGCTGGCCTTCCCGGCGAGCGGCGGGGTGGGCGCCGCCCCGCTCGAACGCGTGTACCCGCCCGTCGAGGCCTTCGAGCACTACGTCAAGGGACTGGTGTCCGAGACGCCGGCCAGCCAGGCGCGGTTCTTCGACCGCGCGATCCAGCTGCATCCCCGGTACGATCGGGCGCGTCTCGCGCTCTGGGCGCTGCGCGACGAACAGGGGGAGCACGAGGCGGCGCTGACGGCGGTGGCGGCGGTGCCAGCGGACTCGCCGCTCTCCCGGCGAACCCGTTTCGCCGCGGCGCTGTCGCTCACCGAGCTGCGACGGTTCGACGAGGCGTTCGAGGCGTTCACGGCGCTCGAGAGCGAGCAGCCGGGCGCGGCGCTCGCCAACAACCTGGGGGTCATCCAGCTCCGGCGCAGCGGGTTGCCGCGGGAAGGGATGGCCACCTACTTCTTCACCAGGGCGGCCGACGCGGAGCCAGGGTCGGCCGACTTCACGTTCAACGTCGGCTATGCTTACGCGGTGGCCCGCGACATGACCGCCGCGCTCTACTGGCTTCGGGAGACGGTACGCCGCTATCCCGCCGACGCCGCCGCGCACTTCGTGCTGGGCGTGGCGCTCGACGCCACCGGCAACCGCATCGAGGCCGCCCGGGAGAAAGCGCTGGCGAGCCAGCTCTCGTCGCGGTACGCCGGGTCGCCCCGGACCTCGGCCGACGAGGTACCGCTGCGCCTCGAGCGCCTGATGCGACGGCTCGAGACACCGCGGGCGGCCCGGCTCGACGCGGCGCTGGTCGGCAGCGTTCAGCGCGAGCAGCACGAGCTCGCGCAGTTCCACCTGGACCGTGCCCGGCGTTTCGTCGACGAAGAGCAGGATCGTGCGGCGATTCCTGAGCTGCGCCGCGCGATCTACCTGTCGCCGTACCTGGCGGACGCGCACCGGCTCCTCGGGAGCCTGTATCTGCGGGCCGGCCGCACGCGTGAGGCGATCGACGCGCTCAAGATCGCCATCTGGAGCCGGGACAGCGCCGCGGCGCGGCTCGCGCTCGCGGAAGCCTACATCCAGACCGAGGACGCCGCGGCCGCGCGGGTCGAGGTCCAGCGTGCGCTGGAGCTCGATCCGTCGTCCGAGCGCGCCCGGCGGCTGCTCGAGCGGCTCGACCGGGGCGGCGAGCGTCCGGTGGCGGGGAGGATCCCATGACCCCACGGGCGAGACGGATGCTGCCGGGCCTCGCGGCGATCGGCCTCGGCATGTGCGCGCTGACCGTCGCAGCTGGTGCCCAGGCCGATCGGGCGGCGCCGGTGATCTACGCGGCGGAGCTCGACGGCATCATCCATCCGGTCAGCGCGGAGTACCTCATCGGCACCATTCGGCGGTCGGACGAGGCGGGCGCCGCGCTCACCGTGATCACGCTGCGGACGCCGGGCGGCCTCGTGGACTCGACGCTCGAGATCAACAAGGCGATCCTCGCGGCGCGCGCGCCGGTGGTCGTCTGGATCGGGCCGTCGGGGAGCCGCGCCGCGTCGGCCGGCTTCCTCATCACGATCGCCGCCGACGTCGTGGCGATGGCTCCCGGCACGCACATCGGCGCGGCGCACCCGGTGGCCGGCGGCGGCCAGTCGCTCGACGACACGATGGCCAACAAGGCCGCGCAGGACGTGGCGGCCCAGGCGCGGTCGCTCGCCGAGCAGCGCGGGCGGAACGTGAAGCTCGCCGAGGAGGCCGTGCTCGACAGCCGGTCGTTCACCGACGAGGAGGCGATCAAGGCGTCGCCACCGCTGGCCGACCTGCGCGCGTCGGACATCTCCGATCTGCTCGAGAAGCTCGACGGCCGCGTCATCCGCCGCTTCGACGGGACCGAGGTCACGTTGCACACCGCGGGCGCCGAGATCGTGCTGGTGCCGATGACGTGGCGCCAGCAGCTGCTGAGCGCGATCGCCCACCCGCAGGTCGCGTACCTGCTGTTCAGCCTCGGCACCTTGGGCCTGACGATCGAGCTGTGGAACCCGGGCGCGATCGTGCCGGGTGTGGTCGGCGGTCTCTGCCTGCTGCTGGCGTTCTTCGCGTTCCAGATCCTGCCGGTCAACTACGCCGGTCTGCTGCTGATCCTCTTCGGGCTGCTGCTGCTCGTGCTCGAGATCAAGGTGACCAGCTTCGGGCTGCTGGCGATCGGCGGAGTCACGAGCCTGGTGTTCGGCTCGCTGATGCTCTACGACTCGTCCGTACCCGAGCTGCGGATCGGCCTGAGCTTCGTGCTGCCCCTCACGCTGGGCTTTTCGGCGATTGTCCTGTTCCTCGTGCACATCGCCGTGAAGGCGCAGCGCCGGCGCGCGACGACGGGCGACGCCGGGATGGTGGATGAGATCGGGGTGGCGCTCGGCGCGATTGCGGCCGGCGGCACGGGCCGCGTCGCCGTGCACGGTGAGATCTGGAACGCCACGTCCGACGAGCCGATTGCGGAAGGCGACGAGGTACGCGTCGCTTCGGTTCAGGGCCTCAAGCTCGCGGTCCGGCGCGCCCGGGCCGCCAGCGCACCCCAAGGAGGGGAGTGATGTCACCACTGTTGATCTCCGTCGGCGTCGTCATCCTGTACATTCTGACCTCGATCAAGATTCTGAACGAGTACGAGCGAGGCGTGATCTTCCGCCTCGGCAAGCTGCTGGATCGCCCGAAGGGGCCAGGCGTCGTCCTGGTGTTCGCCCCGATCGACCGGATGGTGCGCGTGAGCCTGCGGACGATCGTCATGGACGTGCCGCCGCAGGACGTCATCACACGCGACAACGTCTCGGTCAAGGTCAACGCGGTCGTCTACTTCCGCGTGATGGATCCACGAAGGGCCATCGTCGAGGTCGAGAGCTACCACTACGCGACCTCGCAGCTCGCGCAGACGACGCTCCGGAGCGTGCTGGGCCAGGTCGAGCTCGACGACCTGCTGTCGGAGCGCGATCGGCTGAACCAGCAACTGCAGGAGATTCTCGACCGGCACACCGATCCGTGGGGCATCAAGGTGTCGGCGGTCGAGGTGAAGCACGTCGATCTGCCGGCCGACATGCAGCGCGCGATGGCGCGTCAGGCCGAGGCCGAGCGCGAGAAACGTGCTAAAATCATCCACGCCGAAGGTGAATTCCAGGCGTCGAGCCAGCTGTCGAAGGCGGCCGGCGTGATCGCGGCCGAGCCGATGACGATCACGTTGCGTTACCTGCAGACGCTCACCGAGATCGCGGCCGAGAAGAACTCGACGATCATCTTTCCGCTGCCGATCGAGCTCCTGCATCTGCTGAAGCTGGCGGAGATGAAGGAGCTGATGCAGAGCCAGAAATAGCGGATGGAGAAGACCGTGTCCGACCGGCAGAATGCCGACGAGGGCTTCCACGAGATTCAGCTGAGCGGGAAGCAGATCGTCTTCCTGTTCATGGCGACCACCGTCGTGTCGGTGGTGATCTTCCTGTGCGGCGTGCTCGTCGGCCGCGGGGTGCAGGCGCAGCGGGCGACGCAGCAGGAGACGCTCGGCGGCGGCGCCGCGCCGGCCGGCGCCGGCGCGGAGGCGGCGCCGTCGTCGACAGACGCCGGCACGCTGACCTACCCGCAGCGACTCGAAGGGGATCAGCCCGTCGTGGAACGGCTGAACCCGCCGGCGGCCGCGCCGCCGCCCGCACCGCCGCCACCCGCGCCGGCCGCCACCTCGACGGCCGACGACGGCTGGGTGGTGCAGGTCGCGGCGCTGCGCGACCGTGACGCGGCGCTGGCCATTGTGAAGCGACTCTCCGGCAAAGGCTATCCGGCCTTTCTGCTCGAGCCGGCACCGGGCGCGCCGGCGCCGGTGCATCGCGTGCGGGTCGGCCGCTACGCCGACCGCGCCGAAGCCGAGCGCGTCGCCCGCCGGCTCGAAAGAGAAGAACAATTCAAGCCGCTGATTACGCGCTAGCTGTCCTCTCGGGCGCGCTCCTGGCGTTGAGCTTTCCGAAATTCGGACATGCAGCCGGGGCGTGGATCGCCCTCGCCCCGCTCCTGGTGGTCGTTGCCCGGCGCGCGCCACGCCGGCCCGGGTCCGCCTCCGGGTGGCCCCGCCACCCGTTCGCGCTCGGGCTGGCGACCGGCGTCGTGTATTTCGGCGGCGCGCTCTACTGGCTCGTCGACGTGATGGTGACCTACGGCGGTCTTTCCCGGTTCGTCGCCTTCGGCGTCGCCGGACTGCTCGTCGCGTACCTGTCGCTGTTTCCCGCGCTGTTCGCCTGGGCGATGCGCACGTTGACGCACGCGCTCGGCCCTGCGGCGCTGCTGCTCGCGCCGGCCGTCTGGGTGTCCACCGAAATGGGGCGGACCTACGTGTGGGACGGCTTCCCCTGGGCGCTGCTCGGCGCCAGCCAGGCGAGCCTGCTCCCGATCGCGCAGTCAGCCAGCGTCGCGGGCGTCTACGGCGTGTCGTTGCTGGTCGTGTGCGGGAGCGTCGCGGCCGCGTACGCGGTCGTCGGTCGTGGCCGGGCGCGCGTCGCCGTCCCGGCCGCCCTGATGGCCGTGATCGCCAGCACCGCCGTCTGGGGTCAGGCGCGGCTCGAGGCGAGCACGCTGACACGCGACGGCGAACCGGTGACGGTAGGCGTGGTGCAGGGTAATTTCTCGCAGGACGTGAAGTGGGATCCGGCGATGGAGACGGCGATCGTCGATCGCTACCTGCGGCTGACTGCCGAGGCCGTCGCGCAGGGGGCGACGTTCGTGGTGTGGCCGGAGTCCTCGCTGCCGTTCTACTTCAAGGCGAGCCCGGCGAAGGCCGAGCCGATCCGGCAGGCCGCCCGCCGGCTGAACGTGTCGCTGCTCGTCGGCGGTGACGAGCTCGAGGCCGCGCCGGCCGATGGCGACGGTGCGGCGGTCCGCCTCTACAACTCGGCGTTCCTGATCCGGCCGGACGGGGCGATCGCAGACACGTATCGGAAGGTCCATCTCGTGCCGTTCGGCGAGTACGTCCCGCTCGAGTCGCTGCTGTTCTTCGCCGCGCCGCTCGTCCAGGCGGTGTCGGGCTTCTCGCCGGGCGACCGCGCCGTGGTGTTCGACGTCGGCGGACGCCGGGCGAGCACGGCGATCTGCTACGAGGTCATCTACCCGGCCTTGATGCGACGGTTCGTCGAGGAGGGCAGCGAGCTGCTCACGACGATCACCAACGATGCGTGGTTCGGGCGCTCGTCGGCCGCCTACCAGCACTTCGAGCAGGCGAGCCTGCGGGCGATCGAGGAAGGGCGCTATCTGGTGCGCGCGGCGAACACCGGCGTGAGCGGGGTCGTCGATCCCTACGGGCGGGTGCTCGACCGCACCGATCTGTTCCAGACCGCCGCGTTCGTCCGGGAGGTGCGGTTCCTGCGCAGCCGCACGCCGTACAGCCGGCTCGGCGACGTGGCCGGTTATCTGAGTCTCGCGCTCACCGCGGGGGCGCTGGCGGCCGTCTGGCGCCAGCGCCCCCGCGGCGGGCCGGCCGTGAGGAGCCATCGATGGGCATGACACTCGACGAACAGCAGCGGCGGTACCAGGGCCTCGTCAAACGCGTGGCGGATCTGCGGAGCCATCTTTGACAGCGCGGCCCTGGCGGCCGAGCTCGCCCGCCTCGACGAGCGGACGGCGTCGCCCGATTTCTGGAAGGACCACGCGACCGCGCAACAGGTGCTGCAGCGCCGCCGCCGGCTCCAGGAAGAACACGAGCTGAGCGGGTTGCTGCAGCGGCGTGCCGACGACCTCGCCGTCCTGTTCGAGTGGGCCGAACAGGGCGAGCCGGTGGAGGACGACCTCGGCCGGGGCCTCGACGCGCTCGAAGAGGCAGTCGAGTCGGGCGAAGTCAAGAAGATGCTCGGCGGGGAGCACGATCAGCGGAACGCGATCGTGACGATTCACCCGGGCGCCGGCGGCACCGAGTCGCAGGACTGGGCCGAGATGCTGATGCGGCTCTACCTGAAATGGGTCGAGCGGCGCGGCTTCACACGGGAGATCATCGACCTGCAGCCGGGCGACGAGGCCGGCATCAAGAGCGTCACGCTCACCATCAGCGGCGAGTACGCCTACGGCCTCCTGCTGGCCGAGGCAGGCGTGCATCGACTCGTGCGGATCTCGCCGTTCGACCAGGCAGCGCGCCGCCACACGTCGTTCGCTTCGCTCTTCGTCTGGCCGGAGCTGGACGACGACGTGGAGATCGAGATCGAGGAGAAGGACCTCCGGATCGACACGTACCGGTCGAGCGGCGCGGGCGGTCAGCACGTGAACGTGACCGACTCGGCGGTCCGCCTGACGCACCTGCCGACCGGCATCGTCGTCTCGTGCCAGAACGAGCGGTCGCAGCACAAGAACCGTTCGCAGGCGATGCGCGTGCTCAAGGCGCGGCTCTACGACCTGAAGATCAGGGAGCAGCAGGCGAGGCTGGACCGGCTCGGGGGCGAGAAGAAGGACATCGCCTTCGGCAGCCAGATTCGAAGCTACGTGCTGCACCCCTACCAGATGATCAAGGACCACCGGACGAAGGTCGAGGTCGGCGACGTCAACCGCGTCCTCGACGGCGACATCGACCTGTTCATCAAGACATACCTCATGCAGAAGGCGAGCGGGACGCTGGGGAGGATGGAGGACTGAGAATGCAGAGCCACTCCACTCAAGCAGCGCACCTACGCCTTCGCCATTCGCGTCGTGAAACTCTCCCGGATGTATCCGCGAACGCTCGAAGGGCGAATCTTCTGTGGACAGCTCCTGCGAGCCGGGGCGGGTGTCGCGGCGAACTACCGAGCAGCCTGCCGCGGGCGATCCTCCCGCGAGTTCATTGCGAACATTGGCACCGTCATCGAGGAAGCGGACGAGTCCGAGTTCTGGCTGAGTGGGAGCAACGATCGAGCAGGGGCAAGACTTGCCACACTCGGCCCTGAGGACCGTGGAAGTTCCTTTCCTGTCTCGTCTTCGGCCCTTCAACATTCAGCATTCAGACTTCAGCATTCGGAATCGTCAGCGTCCGAACCCCGGCTGCGTGCCGGCGATGAACGCCTCGGTGATCGCGCCGGGCGTCTCGGCAGGAACGGGCTGACCGGTACGGCGGTCGACGGCGACGAAGAGGATGTTGCCGGGCGGCTCGAACGGCGGCGGTGACGTCCGGTCGCCGATGTAGGTCTTCATGAACTCGATCCAGATCGGCAGCACGGCGACGGCGCCGGTCTGGTTCGGGCCGATCGTCTTCTTCTGGTCGTAGCCCACCCAGACGCCGATCGTGATGTCGGGGTCGAAGCCGATGAACCACGCGTCGGTGTAGTCGTCGGTGGTGCCGGTCTTGCCGCCCAGCGACCAGTTGAGCGCGGCTGCCGGCGCGCCCGACCCGCGCCAGACGACGCCCTCGAGCAGGTGCGTCATCACGTACGCCGTGTCGGCCCGGATCGCGTCGCGAGACTCCGGGCGGTTCTCCTCGAGCACGTTGCCCTCGCGGTCCTGCACCCGAAGCACGAAGTACGGGTTCATCAGCAAGCCCTGGTTCGGGAAGACGGAGAACGCACGCGTCATCTCGAGCAGCGTGGCCTCCGCCGATCCCAGCGCCACCGATAAGAACGGCGGGACCGGCGACTCGATGCCGAGGCGGCGGGCGTAGGCGATGACCTGCTCCGGGCCGAGCTGCTGCATCATCTTGACCGCCGGCACGTTGCGCGAGCCCTCGATCGCGCGGCGCAGCGTGATCGGGCCCTCGAACTTCAGGTCGTAGTTCGGCGGCACATAAGGGGGTTGATCCGGTCCCGCATCGAACTCGGTCGGCACGTCCTCGATGATGTAAGAAGGCGTGTAGCCGCGATCGATGGCGGTCGTGTAGATGATCGGCTTGAACGTGGACCCGACCTGCCGGTGCGCCTGCAGCGCGCGGTTGAACTTGCTGCGGTCGAAGTCGAAGCCGCCGTACATCGCACGAATCTGCCCGGTCCGGTTGTCGATCGCCAGCAGGGCGCCCTCGATGAGCGGCGCCTGGTCGAGCGCGCCGGCAATCGACGCGTCGTCGACCGAAGCGACCTTGAGCTCGATGACGTCGCCGCGACGCACGAGCGCGGGCGCCGCCCGCCGCGTCCACGCGTGGCCGGCGCGGCCGATCTCCCCCGTCCGCGCGCCGACCCGCACCTGAATGGCCGAACGCTCGGTGCCCAGCACCAGGGCCGGCACGACGTCGCCCACCGCGATCGGTCGAGCCCAGCGTGGATCGCTGAACGTGTCGAGATCGGCCCCCTCGTCCACCAGGTTGCGCGATGGCGTGCGGAAGCCCTGGAGCTTGTCGAGCCGGCGCAGGCCCGCTTCCATCGCCGCGTTCGCCGCCTCCTGCAGCCGCCGGTCGAGCGACGTCTGCACGGTGAGCCCCGCCTCGTACAGCCGCTTGGCGCCGTAGCGCGACTCGAGGTGCTTCCGCACTTCCTCGAGGAAATACGGGGCGATCGACTCCTGGCCGCCCGGCGAGCCGCGGACGACGATGGGCGTCTGCTTGGCCTGCTCGGCCCGCTCGCGCGTGATGTAGCCCTCCTGGGCCATCCGGTCGAGGGCGTAGCTGCGGCGACGCCGCGCCGCCGGCATGTTGACGTACGGGCTCTGGCGCACGTTGCCCTGGAAGATGCCCGCGATCAACGCCGCCTCCTCGAGCGTGAGGTCCTTGGCGGACTTGGCGAAATACAGGCGCGACGCCGCCTCGACGCCGTAGGCGCCGTGGCCGAGGTACATCTGATTGCAGTACAGCGTGAGGATCTCGCGTTTCGTGTAGCGCTTCTCGATCCGGATGGCGAGGATCGCCTCCTTGATCTTGCGCTCCCACGTCTTCTCGTCGGTCAGGAACAGCTTGCGCGTGAGCTGCTGCGTGAGAGTGCTGGCCCCCCAGGTCCGCCGCTCGATGATGTCCTTGATGAGCGTGACGACGATCCGCGACACGCTCAGCCCGAAGTGCGTCTCGAAGTCGGCGTCCTCGGCCGCGATGATGGCTTCGCGCAGGACCTGCGGGATGTCGTCGTACCCGATGACCACGCGGCGCTGGACCGCGAACTCACCGACCGGCCCGCCGCCGGCGGCCAGCACCCGGGTGATCGTGCTCGGCGCGTAGTCATCGAGCGCCGACACGGCCGGCAGGTCGCCCGTGAAGGCGAACAGCATGCCGCTGACCGCGCCGAGCACAGCGGCCAGCACGAACAGGCCGATGACGACCGCCTGTCGGGCGACTTTGACTACCACCCACGCCACGCACACCTCACGGAAATGACGACAGCCGGACGCCGGCTCCTGCAAGAGAGTGGCCCGGCCCGGGGAACGAGCCGGCCTGGACCGATCATCGCAGAAAAAAAGGCGCGTGTCGAAACGCGCTCGACACGCGCACCATTCGCGCCGGTGTGACGTTCCTACACACTGCCCGGTTCAGTCGCCTACGGCTGGGGCCTCACCGCTCGCCTTCGCCACCACCGCCCCTCGGTGGTCGCCTGACCGCTCCGGGTTTCGACCCGCCCTTCGGCGCGGCCGGCTTCGGCGCACCCGCGCTCGCGCCTCCGCCGCCCGCTGGGCGGGACGGCGGCCGCACTCCGCCGGAGGGACGCGGGCGAGCAGACGGCGATCGCACCGCGCCCGGCCGCCGCGATGACCCTGACGGGGCCCGCACGCCGCCCGACGGGACCGACGGCGCGCGGACGCCGCCGGCGCTGCCCCGGGGGGGTGCCGGCGGCGACGAAGGCGCCGCACGCGCGAGACCTCGCGAGGGTGTACGGGTCGGTCCATCAGCGCGGCGATTCGGCACAAGGCCGCCGGCGCCCGCCGCCGCGGCGGGCGGTGGTGCCGACTGGTCCGTGGGAGCCCGTCGCGGTGACGAGGTCGCGCGCGGTGCCGCCGGCTGGCGTGCGGGTCCGCTCAACAGGCCGCCCGGAGTCTGGACGGCGCGGGAGGTCGCCGCCCCCCGGTCCACCGGGGCGTCCGGACGCGCGCGGCGCGCCGCGCGCGAAGTCGTCGATCCGCGTTCGTCTGCCGACAGCGCGGCGGTGGCCGCCGGGGCGCGCGGCCGGCCGATGATCCTGATCGTCCGATCGGGCATCGTCGGCGCGGCGCCCCTCCGCGTCGCCACGGCGCCCAGGTTCGGCTGGTCGGCCGCGGGGGCGGCGGTGGGCGCCGTCAACGAGCGGCGTCGCGACCCCCGGGCGGTCCCGCCCGCCCGGGTTGCGCCGGCGCCGGCGCGGCCGGCCACGGGCGCGGAGGTCACTCCGCTTCGCGGCACGGCCCGACCTGGGCGCGTGCCTGCGGCGACGATGGGGGCGGCGCGTGGCACGGCCAGGCCGCTCGTCCTCGGAATCGCCCGCCGCTCGACGAACCGCGCCCGTGCCGAGCGGCCGAGGCTCTCGGCGGCGACCGCGTACGTGGCGACGGCGCGGCCGGCGTGGCCGAAGTAGCGGTGGGGCAGAACGGTCCACGGATGGGCACGACCGCCGAACGGCCGCGAGCCGTAGAACGCCGAGAAGCTCACAATCGGGCGGCCGTCGAAGCCGAGCGGACACCACGCAACGTAACCGGGCGCCGATGCCCATGAGACCCAGGCCGGGCCCCATCGCCGGCCGGGGATCCAGAACCAGGCCCCGGCCGAGAAGCCCCAGCGGCCGTAGTGATGTGTCGGCCAGCTCCAGGCGTCGTAGCCAATCCACGTCCAGCCGAACGACCCCGCGTCGCTCCAGTGACCGTGGTGGTACGGGCGCCAGCCGACCGCGACACGCGGATACCACACGTAGCCGTGCGTGGGATGCCGATCCCAGTTGCCGTAGCGGTCGAGCGTGCCGCCGTAAGGGTAGAGCCCGGCCGGCAGGTAGGTGGCGGATGCGAGACCCAGACGAGCGGCGCGGCGATCGTCGCTCCAGCGATCGAACGCGTCCCAGACGGCGGAGTTGTACGCGTACGGATAGGATGGCGGCGCGCCGGCGCGCGCGATCGAGCGTTCGCCCGCCCGGACCGGCACCGATCCCGCCTCCGTCGTCAGATCCGCGGCGCCACGCACGACGGCGAGCTCGACCTGCTCGGCACCGGTCGGTCCGCTGAGCGCGATGCGGTATTCGCCGACCGTGCGGATGTCGATCGAGCCGCCGGGCGTGTCGATCCGGTAGGTCACCGCCTCGTCCGGGTCGCTGCCCTCGATCGCGAGGCGCACCCGGCCTGACAGCAGGCGCAGGAGCGTGTCGGAGGGTACGTCGATCGTCGTGAAGTGGTCCAGATCGAGCGCGCTGCCGTCGGCGAAGAGGATCTCCAGGCGGCCGCGTTCGGTTCGCACGCGATCGCCGGCGATCAACGGCACGTTGGCGGCCGCGGCTTCGGCGAGCCCCTGGCGCTCGAGGATGGCGGCGCCGTCGACGACGGCGATGTGCGCCGGCGCGCTGGACTCCGGCTCGGCGGACTGCGCCCGCGCCGGAGCGGCGACCCAAGAGCCGAGCAGGATCGACAGGGTGAGCGTGAAGCCAGCAGCGGGATGGCGGACCATGGCATTCCTCGCGGAGACGTTGGGTGCGGGGGGTGGCAGGATTCCCGCGCGCGATCCCGTCAGGCAGGCTGGCTACCTCTTAGTATACTACGGCGCTTGGTCCAGTGCGACCCTATCTGTGGGAGCGGGGAGGGGCGGCTCCACTACGTATATCGTATACATTGACAATAGGATACTCATATAATATCTTAACGGCTACTTAAACCACGGTTGTCGGTCATGACACAGTCGCCGACGGCTCCGCAGGGCACGAACGCGAGGAACAGACGATGAGCAAAATCATTGGAATCGACCTGGGCACCACGAACTCCGTCGTTGCGGTGATGGAAGGCGGGGAGCCGGTCGTCATTACGAACCCCGAGGGCAGCCGGCTGACGCCGTCGGTGGTCGGGTTCGCGAAGTCGGGCGAGCGCCTGGTCGGCCAGGTCGCGAAGCGTCAGGCCGTGACGAATCCGGAGAACACCGTCTTCTCGATCAAGCGGTTCATGGGCCGCAAGTACGACGAGGTCAACGAGGAGATGAAGATGGTGCCGTACTCCGTCGTGCGCGCGGGCAACGGCGACGCCCGGGTCACGGCGGCCGGCAAGGAACATTCGCCGCCCGAGATCGCGGCCATGATCCTGCAGAAGCTCAAGCAGGCGGCGGAAGAGTATCTGGGCAAGTCGGTGACCAAGGCGGTCATCACGGTGCCGGCGTACTTCAACGACGCGCAGCGGCAGGCGACGAAGGACGCCGGGCAGATCGCCGGCCTCGAGGTGATGCGGATCGTCAACGAGCCCACGGCCGCGGCGCTGGCGTACGGGCTCGACAAAAAGAAGGACGAGACGATCGCGGTCTACGACTTCGGCGGTGGCACCTTCGACATCTCGATCCTCGAGGTGGGCGAGGGCGTCGTCGAGGTGAAGGCGACCAACGGTGACACGCATCTGGGTGGCGACAACCTCGACCAGCGGATCATCGACTGGATCATCGCGGAGTTCAAGAAGAGCGACGGCATCGACCTGGGCAAGGACCGGATGGCGCTTCAGCGCCTGAAGGAGGCGGCCGAGAAGGCCAAGATGGAACTGTCCACCGTCATGGAGACCGAGATCAACCTGCCGTTCATCACGGCGGATCAGACCGGTCCGAAACACATGACGATGAAGCTGACCCGGGCGAAGTTCGAGCAGCTCGTCGAGGATCTGATCCAGAAGACCGTGGGTCCCGTGAAGCAGGCGCTCGCCGACGCCGCGATCGACGCGTCGAAGATCGACGAGGTCGTGCTGGTGGGCGGCTCGACGCGTATTCCGCGCGTCCAGGCGGTCGTCAAGGAGCTGTTTGGCAAGGAGCCGCACAGGGGGGTCAACCCGGACGAGGTCGTCGCGGTCGGCGCGGCGGTGCAGGCCGGCGTGCTGGCGGGCGAGGTCAAGGATCTCCTGCTGCTCGACGTGACGCCGCTGTCGCTCGGCATCGAGACGCTCGGCGGCGTCCTGACGACGCTGATCGCGCGCAACACGACGATCCCGACGCGCAAGAGTGAGATCTTCTCGACGGCGGCGGACAACCAGACGAGCGTCGAGGTGCACGTCCTGCAGGGTGAGCGCCCGATGGCGCGCGACAACCGCACGCTCGGTCGGTTCCACCTCATCGGTCTGCCACCGGCGCCGCGCGGCGTGCCGCAGATCGAGGTGACCTTCGACATCGACGCCAACGGCATCGTCAACGTGTCGGCCAAGGACTTGGGCACCGGGCAGGAGCAGAGGATCACGATCACGGCCTCGAGCGGCCTCACCAAGGACGAGGTCGAGCGGATGATGAAGGAGGCCGAGTCGCACGCCGAGGAGGACCGCACGCGCAAGGACGAAGTCGAAGCGCGCAACCGCGCCGATCAGGCGGTCTACGGTGCCGAGCGGCTGCTCAAGGACACCGAAGACAAGCTCGCGCCAGCGGAGCGCCAGCCCATCGAGGCGGCGATCGACGAACTCAAGAAGGCGATCGAGAAGGCAGACGTCGCCGGGATGAACGGCGCCATGGAGCGGCTCAACCAGGCGCAGCACAAGGCGGCCGAGGCGCTCTACCGGCAGGCGCAGGCGAGCGGCGCCGGTGCGCAGGCGCCAGGCGGCGACCCCTCGGGACCCGGGCCCGGCGGTGCGAAGGCCGGTGAGGCGGCCGGCGGCGACGTCATCGATGCCGAGGTCGTCGAGGAGGAGAAGACGTAGACCGGGTGCCGCCGACCCCGGCCTCTGGTGACCTGCGGCCGCTGGATGAACCATGGACTTCTACGTGATTCTCGGGATCGAGCGTCGGGCGACGGCCGCCGAGATCAAGCGGGCGTACCGCCGGCTCGCCCGGAAGTTCCATCCCGACATCATTCCGGGCGATCAGGCCGCGGCGCTGCAATTCCGCCGGATCAGCCAGGCGTACGAAACGCTGATGGATCCCGACCGCCGGCGCCGCTACGACACCGACGGCCTCGAGGGCGGCGTGGCCCTGGACACGCGGGTCGAGTTCGATGGCTTCGACTTCTCGCGCGTGGCCGAGGGGAGCCTGGCCTCGACGTTCAGCGAGATCTTCGCCGACGTCTTCCGGCAGGCCGGCGGCGCGCCCCACCCGAAGGCCGAGGCGGGCGCCGACCTGCACGGCACCCTTTCGCTCACCTTCGAGGCGTCGCTGCGGGGGATTGAGCGGGAGCTCACCATCACCCGTCAGGCCGTCTGCCGGCAGTGCCACGGCGCGGGAGAGATCCGGACGGCGGAAGGGCGCTGTCCCCCCTGTCAGGGCAGCGGCTCGCTGCGCTGGGCGCGCGGCCACATGGTCTTCTCCAAGACCTGCACCGGCTGCGGCGGCACCGGCCACCGGCAGCAGCAGTCGTGCAGCGCCTGCGCGGCCACGGGCGTCACGTCGCGGGCCGAGTCGGTCTCGGTGCGCGTCCCGGCCGGCGTCGCCGACGGGGCGCGCATCCGGGTGCCGGAGAAGGGGCACGCCGGGCGAAGGGGCGGGCGCCCGGGCGACCTGTACATCACCGTGCACGTACAGGCGCACGCGCTGTTCGAGCGCGACGGCGCCGACGTGCGGCTGGTCGTGCCCGTCGCGGTGCACGAGGCCGCGCTCGGCGCGAAGATCGAGGTTCCGAGCCCCGACGGCCGGGCGCGGCTGCGGATCCCGCCGGGCACGCAGTCCGGCCAGCGGCTCCGGCTGCGCGGCCGCGGCGCGCCGTCGCCGCGCGACGGCAAGCCCGGGGACCTCGTCGTCGAGGTCCGGCTGGTCCTGCCGCGGCTCATCGACGAGCGGTCGAAGGAGCTGATGCGGGAGTTCGGCCGCATCAACAGCGAGGACGTCCGGAAGGATCTGGGGGTCTGATGGCCACCAAGCGCGGCGGCAAGGCGTACTTCATGATCAGCGCGGTGGCGCAGAAATACAGCATCCACCCCCAGACGCTCCGGCTCTACGAGCGCGAGGGCCTGCTGAAGCCGTCGCGGACGGAGGGCAACACCCGGCTCTACTCCGACGAAGATCTCGAGCGGCTCGAAACGATCCTTTCGCTCACGCGGGATCTCGGCGTGAACCTCGCCGGGGTCGAGATCATCCTGAACATGCGCGAGAAGATCGAGCAGATGCAGCACGAGGTCAACGAGTTCATGGAGTACGTGAAACGCGAGCTCGCGCGCGGCATCGACGACTGGGAGCAGCGACTCTCCACAGCGCTGGTCAAGTCGTCACCCACGGATCTGGTGCGATCCGTCCCGCCGGCCGGCGGCCTCGACAAGACGCCGCATAAGTAAGTCCCGCCCGCGCCCGCCGCGCGCGCACCGCCCGTAGTATGATCCCGGCATGACCGCCAGACGAACGGCGGCGCCCGACTCGGAACGTGACGCGCTCCAGGCCTACCTGCGCGCCATTGCCCGTATTCCTCGTCTGTCGGTCGACGACGAGCGCGCCCTCGGCCGCCGCATCCGCCTCGACCGCGACGAGGCGTCCCTGCGCCAACTGGTCGAGTCGAACCTGCGGTTCGTCGTCAGCTACGCGAAGCGGTACCGCGGCCTCGGCGTGTCGTTCCTGGACCTCATCCACGAAGGCAACATCGGCCTCATCGAGGCGGCCCGGCGCTTCGATCCCGATCGCAACGTCAAGTTCATCACCTATGCCGTCTGGTGGATCCGCCAGGCGCTGATGCACGCGCTGTCGGAGCAGGCCCGGGCCATCTCGCTGCCGCCCAAGCTTTCGAGCGTCGCCGCGCGGTTCGGCCGGGAAGTGGCGGCACTCGCCGAACAGCTGCAGCGGACGCCGACCACACGCGAGATCGCCGAGGGACTGGAGATCTCCGAGGCCGACGTCCAGACGCTGGCGCAGATCGGCGGCCGCGACGTGTCGTTGAGCGACCGGGTCGGGGTCGACGGCGAGGGACCCGAGCTGGGCGACACGCTGGAGCAGGGCATCGTGCCCACGGTCGACGAGAACCTCTCGCGGCGGGCGATCATCGAGATCCTCGGCGCCGCGCTGGCCGATCTGGAGGAGAAGGAGCGCGAGGTGGTGAGGCTGCGCTTCGGCCTGGACTCGGACGGCGAGACGCAGACCTTGCAGGAGATCGGCGACCGCATGCACCTGTCCCGGGAGCGAATCCGCCAGATCGAGTCACGCGCGAAAGAGAAGCTCCGGCGCTCGAAGAAAGTGCACGAGCTGAGGAGCTCGCTCAACTGATCCGAGATCAGCACTTCCAGGGCGCGGCCGATTGGTGTAGGATCCCCGCCTTTCCCGTTCGCGTCCGTGAGTCGGCATTCCTATGTCCTGCCCCCATTGCGACGACACCGGCTGGCGTCCCGTCGAGGTCGACGGCGTGCGCCGCGTCGAGCGGTGCGAGTGCTGGCGAGAGAGCCTGGCGGCGAAGCTCTTGGCCGAGGCCCAGATCCCGCCGCGGTACCGCCGGTGCGATCTCGACAATTTCCGGACCGAGAACGACTCACTGGTCGAGGCGGTCGCCAAGGCGCGGCGTTTCGTCGAGCGGTTCCCCGTCGTCGACAAGGGGCTGTTCTTGCTCGGACATCCCGGCGTCGGCAAGACCCATCTGGCCGTGGCGGCGCTGAAGCTCGTGATTCGCCAGAAAGGCGCGCGGGGGCTCTTCTACGACACGCGCGAGTTGCTGCGGCTGATTCGCAGCACCTACAACCCGCTCGTGCAGACCGCCGAGATGGACGTGCTCAACCCGGTCATGCAGGCCGACCTGCTGGTGCTCGACGACCTCGGTGCCGAGAAGACCTCGGAGTGGGTGGAGGAGACGCTCAATCTGATCGTGAACACGCGGTACAACGAGCGGCGGGCCACGCTCTTCACGTCGAACTACGAAATCCGGGAAGACCTCTCCGACCCGGACTCGCTGGCGGTGCGGGTCGGGTTCCGCATGTGGTCGCGGCTGCACGAGATGTGCGAATTCGTCACGCTCAAAGGGGTCGATTTCCGGATCGCGGGTCCCGACGCGACCCCAGAGGAGCTGACCCGGCTCGAAAAGCAGGGCCGGCCTCCCGCCACCCGCAACCTGCCCGGCCGGACCAAGGGGACGGCCCGGGCCCATCTGCGCGACCGCGACGGCCGCACCGACCTGAAATGGTCGGGAGGGAAAGCGGGAAGGTAGGACATCAGGGCATGCTCGGCCTCTACCTGCACATCCCGTTCTGCAGCGCGATCTGCCACTACTGTAACTTCAACCGCGGGCTGTTCGACGCAGGGTTGAAGAGGCGGTACGTGGCGGCGCTCGAACGGGAGATCCGGGAGGCGGGCACCGCGGCGCCGGCCGACACGATCTACTTCGGCGGGGGTACCCCCTCGCTGCTCGAGCCCGCCGAGGTCGCGCACCTCGTCGCGGTCTGCGGCGAGGCGTTCGCCCTGGCGCGCGACGCGGAGGTGACGCTCGAGGTCAACCCGGAAACGGTGACCTGTGAGCGGCTGACGGCGTACCGTCGCGCCGGCGTCAACCGCCTCAGCCTCGGCGTCCAGTCGTTTCGCGACGAGGAGCTGCGTCGAGTCGGGCGGCTGCACGACGCGGCGCGCGCGCGGCACGCGATTGCCGAGGCCCGGTCGGCCGGCTTCGACAACCTGAGCGTCGACCTGATGTGCTGGCTGCCGGGTCAAAGCCTGAACGACTGGCAGACCTCGGTCGAGGCGCTCGTCGCGGTCGGGCCGGAGCACGCCTCGCTCTACCTGCTCGAGCTGTACCCCAACGCGCCGCTGCGCGACGAGATGGCCCGCGCCGGCTGGTCGCTGGCGCCCGACGAGGACGCCGCGGCGATGTACCTCTGGGCGCTCGAGCGGCTGGAGGTGGCCGGGTACGCGCAGTACGAGATCTCGAACGTCGCGCGGCCGGGTCGCCGCTCGCGGCACAACCTCAAGTACTGGGCCGGCGGCGAGTGGCTCGGGTTCGGGTGCGGCGCGCATTCGACGGCCGGGGGTGCCCGCTGGCGCAACGTCGCCGGCACCGAGGACTACGTGGCGCGGGTGACCTCGAGCGGGTCGGCGGCGATCGACCGCCGGCGGCTGTCCACCCGCGAACAGCTCGAGGAGGCCCTGTTCATGGGGCTGCGCCTCGCCGACGGCCTGGACGTCGCCGCCGTGGGCCGGCGGCACGGGGCCGACGTCTGGGCGCAATACGGCGCGGCGCTCGAGCCGTATCTCGACCAGGGGCTGGTCGTCCGGGCGGAGGACCGGCTCCGACTGACCCGGTCGGGCATGCTCCTCGCCAACGAAGTCTTGAGTGTTTTCGTCTAGTGCCCCGGTACGGTAAAGTATGGCCTCGCACCCGTCTGTCCAAGGAGGAGCCGAATGCGGTCGACGCTCATCGCGCCGGCATCGAGAATGCGGCGCTCGATCCTGATTCTGATCTTCGCCGTGACGCTGGTCGCGGTCCCGGCCACCCTGCGCACCGCGCGCGCGGAAGTGCCCCAGGCCCCGGCGATGGCCTTCAAGGCGGACGCGGGCATGGTGTTCTACCAGATCAAGCCGGGCAGCACCGCCGCGTTCGAGGAGGTCATGGCGAAGGTCAGGGAAGCGCTCGCCAAGAGCGCCGACCCGGTACGCAAGCAGCAGGCCCAGTCCTGGCGCCTCTTCAAGGCCGATGAGCCCATGGCGGGCAACGTCCTCTACGTGTTCTTCATGGACCCCGCGGTGAAGGGCGCCGACTACGATTTCGTGAAGATGCTGGGCGAGGGCTTCAAGGAGGATCCGAAGCTGGTCCAGGACCTTTACGACAAGCTGAAGGGGGCGTTTGCCGGCGGTGGCAATCTGCTCAACTTGCGCCTGGTTCAGCGCATGGGCGGCATGTAGACGGGCTGGCGGCACCCGGGTCAGCCATCGGCGCACGGACTGCGAGGCGCTGGAACGGGATCCGTTCCGGCCGCGTCCGGGCGGTGGTGGCTGACCGCCAGGCTCCTGCCCGGGCGCCCTCCGGCGCTCAGAATCCCAGATTCAGTCCCGCGTAGAAGCGCTGCGGCTTGTCGTGGAGCGGCGCCCCGCGGAGCAGGAACACCCGATAGTCGAGCCGCAGGCGCAGCGGGCCGACGAGCGTGAGCTTGACGCCGCCGCCGACGTTGGTGGCGACGTGCGTCACCTGGTGGACCTCGCCCAGACGCTCCCGGTAGCCCCCGGCCCCCAGCGTACCGTAGACCTGCACGCCGGACACGGCGAACGGCGTCTGCAGGAGCACGTTGAACATGCCCGTGGTCAATGCCGGCGCGTCGGTGAGCTCGTCCTCGCGGGTCCGCGCGTACTCGACCTCGAACCCGACGATCAACAGGCCAAACCCGCCCGAGACGCCGGTGACCGCGCGATTCGACGGCTGGCCGTTCACGCCCAGGAACGCCGTGAGGTCTGCGCGCGCCGGCGCGGGCGAGGCCAGCAGCATGGCGGCGAGGCAGGCAAGCGTCAATCGTGGTCTCATGGCGACAGCATACCATCCCGGCGCGCGTGCATCCGGACCTGCCTCACGCCCCCGGGGTGTCGGTCCGCCGCGCGCAGGCGTCGGCACGGTGCGCCTGACCTTGATCTGAGAAGAACTGCGGCTGCCTTCACCCCTGGTAACCGGTAGCCGGACAGGCGTCGGGGGAGCACCGCACCAGGGACCACGCACCATGAACCATCCACGCACCAAGAACGAAGGGCCAAGCACCGACATCTTTCTGCCACATTGACACTGACCTCCCGTCATCGCGGTAAACTACCTCAACCGCGGGCCCGTCATCGGCGGGCGCGGGTGAAAGGGGTGAGGCGATGAGACGAAAGTCGGGCGGTCTGGTCTGCTCGCTCCTGCTCGTCGTGCTGGCTGGCGGAGCATCGTTGCTCGCGGACACGCTGGTGCTCAGGGATGGCCGCCGGGTGCAGGGGCAGCTCCGCAGCATCTACGAAGGCGTGGTCGAGTTCGTCGAACAGGGATTCCTCTCGTCGCGCACGATTCGCGTCAGCGTCGAGGAAGTCGAGCGCATCGAGTTCGACGAGTCGTATCGCGGCGAGAGCCGCGGGTCCTCCACGTCGCCGAGGCGCCCGCGCGGACTGCGCGAGAAGGAAGTGCGCGTGGCCGCGAACGTCGCCTGGAGCGACACCGGCATCGACGTCCGAGACGGCCAGGATCTCTACTTCGCGGCGCGCGGCCGGGTGCGCTGGGGTCCCGACCGGCGTGACGGCCCCGCCGGCGAGAAGAACTCGCCCGTCAACCAGAACCGGCCCATTCCCAGGCGGCCCGCCGCGGCGCTGATCGGCAAGATCGGCGAGAGCTCGACCGACTATTTCTTCATCGGCGACGACGAGGGCGCCATCCGGATGCGCGCCCGCGGCCGGCTCTTCCTCGGCCTGAACGACGACTACCTCCTCGACAACTCGGGCGCGTTCACCGTGACGGTGTACTCCTGAGGCTCTTGGCTCTGGGATCCAGGCTCTGGCCAACGCCCAACGCCCAACGCCTGTGGTACATTCACACGTTCTATGGACTTCCGGCTGACCGACGATCAGGAGCTGTTGCGCCGGAGCGTGCGCGAGTTCGCCGAGAGCGAGATCCGCCCGCACGTCATGAGCTGGGACGAGGCGCAGCGGTTTCCGATGGAGCTGCTGCCGCGGCTCGGGGATCTCGGCCTGACCGGTATCCAGTTTCCCGAGTGTTACGGCGGCGCGGGAATGTCGGCGATCGACTACTGCATCTGCATCGAAGAGCTCGCGCGCGTGGATCCATCGATCGCGCTGTCGGTCGCCGCGCACAACGGGCTCTGCTCAGCGCACATCGCCATGTTCGGCAGTGACGCGCAGAAGGCGCAATACCTGGTGCCGCTCGCGAAGGGGCAGATGCTCGGCGCCTGGGGGCTCACCGAGGCCGGTGCGGGCAGCGACGCCGCGAGCATGCGTGCGACGGCGATGCGTACCGGCGACGGCTGGACGATCAACGGCACGAAGCAGTTCTGTACGCACGGCGCGATTGGCGGCGTCATGGTCGTGATGGCGGTGACCGACCGCCTGAAGGGCCATCGCGGCGTCTCCGCGTTCATCGTCGAGCAGGGCACGCCCGGCATGCGCGCCGGCCGGAAAGAGAACAAGCTCGGCATGCGGGCGAGCGACACGAGCGAGGTGGTCTTCCAGGACTGCCGGGTGCCGGCCGCGCAGCTGCTCGGCGAGGAGGGACAAGGCTTCATCAACACGCTGCAGGTCCTCGACGCCGGACGCATCGGGATCGCGGCGCTCGCCGTCGGGCTCGCCCAGGGCGCCTACGAGGCGGCGCGCGACTACGCGCGCGAGCGCCGCCAGTTCGGCCAGCCCATCGCCGGGTTCCAGGCCGTTCAGTGGAAGCTCGCCAACGCCGCCACGCGGATCGAGGCGGCGCGGCTCCTGACCTATCGCGCCGCGCACCTCAAGGACTGCGGCGAGCGCATGACGCGGGAATCCGCCATGGCCAAGCTCTACTCGAGCGAGGTGGCGGTCAAGGTGGCGGAGGACGGCGTGCAGATTCACGGGGGCTACGGATTTGTGAAAGACTACCCGGCCGAGAAGTTCTTCCGTGACGTCAAGCTGACGACCATCGGCGAGGGCACGAGCGAGATCCAGCGCCTCGTCATCGCGCGGCAGCTCCTCGGCCGGTGAGGAGCCACCCGCGGTTCAGGCCCGGACGTTCATCATGTCCGCTTCGTTGACCGACCGCCTGATCGCGGGCGATCCGCGCGCCATCGCGCGGGCTATCTCGCTCATCGAGAACGAGTCCCCGGAAGGGGCCGAGGTCATCCGGCGCATCTTCACACGGACGGGCCGCGCGTACCTGATCGGCGTGACCGGCGCGCCAGGTACTGGCAAGAGCACGCTGGTCGACCGGCTGACCGCCGAGATCCGGGCCGGCGGTCCGACCGTCGGGATCGTTGCGGTCGACCCGACCAGTCCGTACAGCGGGGGCGCGATTCTCGGTGACCGGGTGCGCATGCAGGCCCACGCCGGTGACGCCGGCGTCTTCATCCGGAGCATGGCGACCCGCGGTCACCTGGGTGGCCTCGCGCGGGCGACCAGTGAGGTGGCGCTCGTCCTCGACGCGGCAGGCAAAGACACGATCATCATCGAGACGGTCGGCGTCGGCCAGGACGAAGTGGACATCGTCCGGACCGCCGACGTCTCGATCGTCATGCTCGTGCCGGGGACGGGCGACGAGGTGCAGGCGCTCAAGGCCGGCATCATGGAGATCGCCGACATCTTCGTCGTGAACAAGGCGGACCGCGACGGCGCCGACCGGACGGCGGCGTCGATCGAGTCGATGCTCGCCCTGCAAAGCTTCGCCGACGACGAATGGCGCCCGCCGATCGTGCGCACGGTCGCGACGACGGGCGAGGGCGTCGCCGAGCTGCTGGCGACGATCGAGCGGTTTCGCGAGCACACTCGCGCCGAGCTGGGCTCGCGCCGCCGCGCACGCGCCGAGTTCCGGCTGCGCGAGATCCTGGCGCGGCGCTTCCTGCAGCGCGTCGAAGAGGTCGTGCTGCGCCCCGGCGAGTTCGGGGAGTACCTCGAGAAGATCGCGCGGCGCGAGCTGGACCCGTACTCCGCGGCGTCCGAGATCATGGGCCGCGCGCTGGGGGAGAACTGAGAAGAAAGTCCGGAGGACTCACGGCCACGAATCTCACCGCAAGGGCACGGAGCCTGACGGCGACCGGCACCGCGGAGGGCGCGGAAGATACGGAGCGCTTCGTTTGACCTGTCACGGAGGATCGAGGCGCCAGACCGGTGCCCTCCGTGGCCTCCGTGGTGAGTCAGTTCATGAGATCCGTGCCCTCCGCGGTGAGCCTGTCCGTCAGAGCTCCGTGCCCTCCGTGGTGAGCATTTCAGCGGGTGCCGCGTGGCCTCCGTGGTGAGACCTCCGGGCACTCCTCAGGGAGCGAGGCAAGGAACGATGCGAGCGACCCTCGACCACGTCGGTATCGCCGTCCGGGACCTGGACGAGGCGCTCGCGTTCTACCGGGACGCCCTCGGTCTGGAGATCGAGCCGCCCGAGGAGGTGGCCTCACAGCGGGTCCGCGCGCACTTCATCCCGATGGGGGAGACGGCGCTCGAGCTGCTCGAGGCGACGGCGCCCGACTCGCCGATCGCAAAGCACCTCGAGAAGCGCGGCCCTGGCCTCCATCACGTGACGCTGCGCGTGGAGGACATCCACGCGGCGCTCGCCCGCCTCAAGGCGCGAGGTGTCCGTCTGATCGACGAGGTGCCGCGGCCTGGCGCCCACGGCTCGCTCGTCGCGTTCATCCATCCGTCGGGCACGCACGGCGTGCTCGTGGAGCTGAAGCAGGCGGGGGCGTCGGCGTGATCCGGCTGGACGATCTCGAGCTCGTGCCGCTCTCGGACGGGTTCTTCCGCCTCGACGGCGGCGCCATGTTCGGGGTCGTGCCCAAGCCGCTCTGGGAGCGACGCCTGCCGGCCGACGCGCGCAACCGCGTGACGCTCGGCCTCCGGCCCTTGCTGGTGCGCGGCGCACGCACGCTGCTCATCGACGCCGGCATCGGCGACAAGATGCCGGACAAGCTCGTGGACATCTACGGCATCGACCGCCGCCGCCATCTCGACCACGCGCTGGAGGACGCCGGGATCGCCCCCGAGGACATCGAGGTCGCGCTGGCGTCGCACCTCCACTTCGATCATGCGGGGGGCTTCACCGCCCGGGACCGCGACGGCGGGCTTCGGCCGCGATTCCCCAGGGCGACCTGCCTCGCGCATCGCGGCGAATGGGACGAGGCGATCCAGCCCAACGAGCGCACGCGCGCGAGCTATCTGACGGAGAACCTCCTCCCGCTCAGGGACGCCGGCGTGCTGCAGCTCGTCGACGACGATGAGGAGATCATGCCCGGCGTGCGGGTGCGCCGCACCGGTGGACACACGAAACACCACCAGATCGTCATGATCGGGTCGGGCGGACGGACCGCGGTCTTCGCCGCGGACTTGATCCCGACGACCGCGCACGTCGACGAGCCCTGGATCATGAGCTACGACCTGTACCCGCTCGAGACGCTCGCCTTCAAGCGCGCGTTCGTGCGCGAGGCGATCGACCGCGAGTACCTCGTGTTCTTCGAGCACGATCCGCGGGTCGCCTGCGGCTACATCCGGGAGCGGGACGGAAAGAAGTTCGTCGAAGAGGTGCGCTGACGAGGTTCGGCAGACGGGAGACGTATGTCCATTCAGATCGGGATCATCGGCGGCAGCGGCCTGTATGAGATGGCGGAGCTCGGCGACCGCGAGGAGCGGCGGGTCGAGACGCCGTTCGGCGACCCGTCGGGCCCCTACGTGACCGGCACGCTGCGCGGCCGGCGCGTGGCGTTTCTCGCCCGGCACGGCGCCGGACATCGCCTCCTGCCATCGGAGCTCAATTTCCGCGCCAACATCTACGGCTTCAAGGTCCTCGGCGTCGAGTGGATCCTGTCGGCGAGCGCGGTCGGCAGCCTGAAAGCCGAGTTGAAGCCGCTCGACATCGTCCTGCCGGATCAGTTCATCGATCGGACGCGGGGGCGCATCAGCACCTTCTTTGGAGGCGGCCTCGCGGCGCACGTGGGCTTCGCGCACCCGCTCTGCCAGACGCTGAGCGGGATCGCGTACGAGTCGGGACAGGCCGTCGGGGCGACCGTGCACGCGGGGGGCACCTACGTGTGCATGGAGGGTCCGCAGTTCTCGACGCTCGCCGAGTCCAACCTCTACCGCGCGTGGGGCGCGGACGTCATCGGCATGACCAACCTGCAGGAGGCGAAGCTCGCCCGCGAAGCCGAGATCTGCTACGCGACGCTCGCGCTGGTGACCGACTACGACTGCTGGCACCCGAGCCACGACTCGGTGACCGTGGAGATGATCGTGGCGAATCTGACCGCGAACGCGGAGACGGCGCAACAGATCCTCGCCGAGGCGGTCGGCCGGCTGCCGGTGGAGCGGACCTGCGAGTGTGCGGGCGCGCTCGCGACCGCGATCATCACGCGGGCGGACGTGATCCCGGAAGGGGTGAAGAAGGACCTGGCGCCGATCATCGGGAAATACACGTAGCAGGGGAAGTGTCGAACCCGCGAACCCGTCATGAAAATCATCATCACCGGCTCGATCGCCTACGACTACCTGATGTCGTTCCCCGGGAAATTCACCGAGCACTTCCTGCCGGAGCATATCCACAAGGTCAGCCTCAGCTTTCTCGTCGACTCGATGGACAAGCGGCGTGGCGGGTGCGCGCCGAACATCGCGTACACGCTCGCCCTGCTCGGCGAGCGCCCGTACCTGATGGCCACGGCAGGGGAGGACTTCGGTGAGTACCGCCAGTGGCTCGAGGCGGCCGGCGTGGACACCTCGCTCGTGCGGACCGTGCCCGGCAAGTTCACCGCGTCGTTCTTCTGCAGCACCGACCGCGACAACAACCAGATCGCCTCCTTCTACACCGGCGCGATGGCGAACGCCGGCGAGCTGTCCTTCCGGCTCGTGCCGGACGTCGGGCTGGCGATCATCTCGCCCAACGACCCGGGCGCGATGGTGCAGTACGCCGAGGAGTGCCGCACGCTGGACATCCCGTACATCTTCGATCCGGGCCAGCAGTGCGCGCGCATGTCGGGCGACGAGCTGAAGGAGCCCATCACCGGCGCGGAGATCGTGATCTCGAACGAGTACGAGTTCGAGATCCTTCGCCAGAAAACGGGCCTCGGCGAGGCGGACATGCTGCACCACGCCAACGCGCTGATCGTCACCAAGGGCGAGGCGGGATCGACCATCGTGACCGCCCGTGGGCGGATCGACGTGCCCGCCGTGCGGCCCCACCGGATCGTGGACCCGACGGGCGTCGGCGACGGCTTCCGCGCGGGTTTCCTCAAGGGCCTCGCGATGGGCGCACCGTATGACACGGCGGCGCGCATGGGCAGCGTCGCCGCCACCTACGTGCTCGAGCACCTCGGCGGGCAGAGCCACGCGTTCCGCTGGGACGAGTTCGGCCGCCGGTACCGGGAGCATTTCGGCGACTCGCTGCCGGGCGACGGTGGCTCTCCATGACGTTCACACGGCCGGCGCGCCGCGCCGGCCCGCGGATCCGGGTGACGGTCCGCCCGGCGACGCCGGACCGGTGGGCCGATCTCGTCGAGCTCTTTGGTCCACGTGGAGCCTGCGGTGGCTGCTGGTGCATGTGGTGGCGGCACTCGAGTTCGCGCTACGAGCAGCAGAAAGGGGCGGGCAACCGGCGGGCCCTCAAGCGGCTCGTCGACGCGGGCCACGTCCCGGGCCTCCTCGCGTATCACCGCGGCCGGCCGGTGGGCTGGATCTCCATGGGGCCGCGCGAGGCGTTCTCGAGGCTCGGCCGGTCACGCGTGCTCGCGCCGGTCGACGACGCGCCGGTCTGGTCGATCGTCTGTCTCTTCATCGCGAAGGCGTTCCGCCGCCGGGGACTCTCGGTCGTTCTCTACCAGGCGGCGGTGCACGAGGTCCGGCGACGCGGTGCGCGCCTGGTCGAGGCCTACCCGATCGAGCCGCGCCAGGAGATGGCCGATGTCTTCGTGAGCCAGGGGCTGGCCAGCGCGTGCCGGGCTGCGGGCTTTCGCGAAATCTCGCGCCGGTCACCGACGCGTCCCATCATGCGCGCCGACACGGGTCGGCGCGCCGGCCGCACGGCCTGATCGCCACATGATGACCGTCCGTGCGGCCCTCGACCGGGCAGGTGCCAGGCCCGCTCACGCGGTCGCGCTGGTGGTGATCTTGACCTTCCTCTCCTATCTGGCCGCCGGGACGATCGCCCCGTCGTGGTTGGTGCCCGTCCTCAACACCCTGGCGGCGCTCCCGGTCATGGTCGCGCTTCTGCGCGACGGTCGGGTCGGCGTGGCGATCGGTGCCATGCTGGCCTGGGCCCTGACGATGGGCGTGTGCGCGACGACGCTCGCGTGGTGGCGTCCGGAGACCTCGGCCGGCCTGTTCGTCGACGCCCGTGCCTACGAGCACGAGATGTTCGCGTGGGTGCAGACCGGCGTCGGCGCCGAGGGCGATCCGCGCCGGTTCCTGCCCCAGCACGTCGGGCACGCCGCGCTGTTCTGCACGCTGTCGCTCGCGACCGGCGGCCTGCTCTCCATG